>Ga0209181_10001181_pt1 | contig 46304 bp, 33 predicted proteins | sample MAT05_FD_187208 | JGI IMG/M metagenome (GOLD analysis project Ga0209181, IMG submission 187208) | Freshwater microbial communities from Lake Fryxell liftoff mats and glacier meltwater in Antarctica - MAT-05 (SPAdes) (version 2) | ecosystem: Environmental > Aquatic > Freshwater > Ice > Liftoff... | reverse complement strand
AATTGCCTCAGGGTCAAAGCAGGTCATTGCATTTTTCAAATCTCCATTGCGAACGCAATTTAAAAAGTATTCGTCTGCTTCATTAGGGTCTGTTCTGTCAAAATTTTGTGTCATATCTTTTTCTGTTTAATGATTTATGTGTCTAGTAGCATTACGCCTAACGGTTTGCGGCTTGGCGAAGGTGGCGATTTTCACCACAAATGTTAATGCGGAGAACCAATGTTTGATTAAGCACAAATGTGACTGTGTGGCAATGAACCGCCACTTTTGCCAAACCGCTGTTACCGGCTGGGCTTCTTGTCTGTCCGTTATGGTTCTATGCCTAAAATTAATAATGGAACTGGTGGACTATTTCGACCTTGTCTCATTACGTTATAAACTTCACCTTCATAATAAGCCACACCACTACTCATTTGAGCTTGCATTTTCTTGGTCGGTAAAATTTCAATACCAAGATTAATTTTACCACCAGAGTAGAACAGCATATGTTTTACGAACAGGTCAAATGCAACAAAGGCATATTTTCCAAATTGAACTTCTACAGCAATTTTGTCTTTGACAAAATCTGTTTGATTGTAACTGTAAATAGGCTCCTTCTCACCATTTTCAACAAGAAATTCTTTTTGTTCTTTAGCAGACATTAAAACGCTTTTCTCCATTAACTCACGGTCAAGCGTAATGTAATAGTTGTATCTACTTTCTTCCCATTTGCGTTTATGGAAAGCTTCATTGAATGCTTTATTTAGGTCAATTGGTGAAAGCAAAGAGTGTCCAATTTTCCGTTTCTCTTTGCTAATTTTAGTTCTTAAGCTGTCTGCATCAATACTAGCAATTACATCTTTTATTTCTTTGTAAAGGTTGTTGTGATGAACGATTAGATATTCTTCTCCGTTCAAGTGCGAATATTTTTGTGCTATTTTCATTTATGTCCGTTTGTTCCGTGGCCATTTTCAAATGAAAGTTCCAACCATTCCTTAGGAATTTGGGCAACTTTGTCTTTACTTGTTGGTTTATGGATTGGTTTATTAATAGGTCTTATTTTTAATTTTCCTTCTTTTAAATCTTCAATTCTTTGATTGGCAATTTTGCAATATTCCTTTTCTTTCTCAATGCCCATTCCATTGCGGTTATTTTTAATTGCACCTAAAACAGTAGAGCCAACACCTGAAAATGGATCAAGAACCCAACTGTTTTCGTCTGTCAATGCTAATACACAACGTTCAACAAGTTCGATTGGAAATTGACAAGGGTGATCTGTCTTTTCAGGATGGTTTGATTTAACGTTAGGAATGTCCCACATTGCTCTATCCCAGTCTTGTTCAATAATTTCCCAAATGTCACTTGGATTTTTACCTAAAGGATTTCCTGATGGCTGTCCCTTTTTTGGCCCCTTGAAATGTAATTTTCCTGGATATTTAGATGCAACTCGAACATTGTCAAGGTTGAAAATATAGTCGTCTGTTTTACTGAACCAAAGTATTGTTTCATAACGTCCGCTAAAACGGTTGCTGGCGTGAAGTCCGTGTCCAAAATGCCAAATAATTCGATTGCGAAGTTTGAGCCCTAGTTTTTTAAATATTTGGTAATAGAAAATGTCAAGCGGAAATATTTCTCCTTTGTCAACATAGTTTCCAACTTGCCAACAGAGATTTCCTTTGTCAGATAATGTTCTTACAAGTTCAGTTATGATTTCTTCCTGTGTTTCGAGGTATTTCTCAATGCTTGTTTTTGTCTCATATGATTTGCCGACATTGTAAGGTGGTGATGTCAAAATGAGGTCAAATTTGCCGTCTTCAATTTTTTTGAGAACGGTCAAGCAGTCGCCGTTTTTTATGGCATAGCCAGTGTCTGGGCTTATGTAGTCGAATAAAGGCTCTTTTACTATCATTTTCTTTGTCCTAAGTTATTTAGCAAAGTTACTTTTTTAAATGTTTGAATGTGTCAAAATTGTCCCGAAGTTGTTAACGATTTTGTTGTCTGTTCGGGTTCTGTAGCCTTGTCGGTAACGGACGCGTATTGCCGAAGTTGGGTTTTTGAAAACGGATGATGAATAAATTACGGTTGTTCAACAGCACCCCTTCAGTATAATAAAGCACTTTTACCCCAATTTTGGTAATACTGTGTTGGATGCAGTTTGTTTTTTGATGCAAATCTATAAAGTTTTAGACAGTATTCAAAAAACAAATTGCTACCAACTCGCTAATACACGCATGTTTTACTCAAAAATGCAATCCACAAAACGAGAAAACCATTGTTAATAAAAGAGTTATAAAATTATTTTTATTTAAATTATTATCAGCGACAATACAAAATACGCGTAGCGTATCTTGTATTGTCGCTCATTACCGCACAAATATAAAGCCTCTTTTTCACATTTTATCCAATGGACTAATTGTTTTTTTAATACTTTGATTACTGACGTGTAAGTAATGCAGTAGACGCGTTTAGATGCTATTGACACTTTAGGCATCGTTATTTTATTAATTCTTTCAGGATATATTCAAATTGAATATCTTTCCCATTGATCACATCTTCAAGTGTTTGATAGATTTCAATATCAGGATGAAGGCTGTCTTCATTATTTTTGGTCGTGTCGGGGCGCTCGCCAAAAGTATAGGACATAGTAATGATTTTTTTAGTATTTGGCAATTTCAAAAGTGATGCACCGGTTTGGCAAGTAGGTTTATTCCCACTAGGCGTACCAATTATTGTTGCTAATTTATTATCCGACATTGTCGTCGCAAGATATTGACCGGCACTAAACGTTTTAGGACCAATCAAAACATAAACATTACCTTTGTATCGTGGTATAGAATTATCTAATAAAAAGGGACTTCCTTGTTTAGTAATCTCATTAAAATAGGGTTGAAAAAAAAACTCCTTTGTCAAATTTATTTCTCCATAAGGCAATTGCTTTCCATATTTTTCCGAGTACAATTCATTGTATTTTTTAAAGTCAGATTTGGCTGTCTTTTTGAAAAAATCTGAAACTTGTAAGTAATCCTGAAAGCCTTTTATTTCCGAATTTTCGGTTATATACCAAATTAACTGTTTTCCAGTTCGTTCATCTCCTCCCATGTTATTTCTCAAATCAACAATAAGATTTTCAATCCCTTTTTTATGCATTTCACCAAACAGAGATTGTAATGTCTCCCCAAAATTTAAAGCATCTTTCTTTTGTTTTTTTAGAAATACTTTAGCGAATGGGCGAACAAAAAAGTTTGTGTAGTTTTTCAATTCACTTTTAATAGAGACGTAATCAAGCGACGTATTCATCTGTAAATAAGCATAATTTTCAGTAGAGTCAATTTTATAAGAATATCCGTTGTTTTGCTTTGTCGTAAAGGCAAATTCCCTTTTCTTTTTTTTGATGTGGTAGTAATCTAACCTATCTTTTGCTTGAAGTTTTATGGTTTTTATGTCATTATTTATTTTAACAGTAAATGAAATTTCATCCTCCCTCTCAATTATTCCCAGCGCTTTCCAATATTTTGGATAACGCACTTTTGATTGAAATTGAAAATTTGAGAAATGCTGATTCTCTGCACTTTCAAAATCCCTCACACAGACTTCTATTTCTTTCATCGTGCGACCTTCAATCGAAACAACTTTGGCACCAATAATTGTCGAATCTACTGACTTGTCAATAGCGCTAATTCTCCAATCTTTCCCTTCGTTAAAGAGATACCAACCAAAGTATTTTTTGTCCTTCGAATAGAGATATTCTTCAGAAAACCTGGAATGACCATCTCTTAATAAGGCAACATATCTTTTCATCTTTATTGAAAAATCAAAATCAGAATTTGTGTTGGCCAGCTCACTAATCAGTTCATTCGTCTTTGCATGAAAGTCATCAATTTCAAGTTTTGTATCTAACCGTGGATAAGTTTGCAGAATTAGCTCGAATAAGTAGACTGCATCTTTCTGATAATCATTAAACTGCTTGTAATTATCTGGTTTTTTAATTTCTAATTTAGGTGTTTTCGACATGAGTCGTGCTACCATATTTTGACTGCAAGAGCTTAATATGGGAATCAATACTGATATTAATAATAGCCTGTTCAAGTTTGAGTTCATATTTTTTATTTTGTTTAACATTACGCTTCCCAGATTTGCGACGTTTAGGAGCCATTTTTGAGGAGCGATTGTTATCTACCGTAATTCTTTATACTTTTTAATCCTTTGTGGATATATTACTGCTTGAATAAAGTTGAACTCAAGATGCTGAAGACTTATTTTCTTACTATTCTTTTCTAACTCCAAAAATGGTGAGTACCTAAGATTAGTTCTCAACAACCAGATATCAGCCCTTCTGCTTGGTCTAATATCCCAACCAAAAACGAGAGCGGGTGTTGTCAACGTAAATCTATCGTTTGTCAGGTTTACGCCGTTATCTATCTCGATAAGCCTTATATCGTCATACAGAAGTCCTGCACCTAAGAAAGGGGCAAAACCGTGATAGTCAAATAAGAATTTATAGGCTTCTAAGCCCAAACTGTTTCTCCTTAATCTCTGATTAAAGCCAAAAGCATCTCGTTCTTGGCGTATAGGTCTGAAATTGACAGATACCACAAACTCGTGTTTTGAAAAATGATATCCTGCTGTGATTTCTGGAAAAATATTGGGCATCGTCCTATCGTCTAAGAAGGGATATATGTCAGTAATATAGCTGGAATTTTGTATTGGAAAAGCCGAAGATGGACCTATTCCAAAGAACAAACCCAATGTGTTTTTACTCCGTAATAAAGAGTCAAGTTGTGGGATTGGAGGCGAGTAAGAACCATTTGTAAATTCAACAGAATAGTTTATTCCAAAATTGATTAGGCCTTTTGGAAAAGAAGAAGTTGCGGTCTGCGTTCTAGATAAGTGGATATTTGTTTCGTTGTTGGGTATAAATTCATATCCTAGGTAAGCATAAACTTTTGGTGTTTGGTAGGCTACACCGGCACCCAATATTGACTTTACTTCCGTTCTTCTATAATTCTCGCCTAATAAATCACTTTGGTTTAATCGTATAGGGGCAAACTTATAACTAAGGTAGGGACGTATCGTGTTTTCTTTGATTGCCAAAGGGAAAATTCGCATTCCCGTAATAGCTCTAAACCTTACAGCGTTATCTACTTCATCAGTTCTAATTTTCCTAGATGAAGTAGCAACGGACACAAAAAAGTCAGCGTGTCCCCAAAAATGTGTTGCTCCAAAATTGATGGCTGGTGTAATAAAATTATTTCTATCCAACGCTTGAACTTGATTCTGACCGTTCAAGAAAGAAGTTTGTTGAAGATTATAAAAATAACTGAAGTCTACCCCGAAATAAGATTTAGCAAAAGAGTAGCGTCTTTTTAAATCAAGGTCCTGAGCCATTCCTTCAAAAACCAAAAAAGTCAAAATAATTGTAAGTATTTTTTTCATCTACTTCGTCTTAATATTGTGGTAGCTAACTTGAACTTGTACCGTTGCATCCGCCTGTCCGGCCCCACACCCTCCCAAGCCGCCCGGAACCGATAAAGGCCCGATGTGGCGGATGCAGCGCGTTGAACGAAACCGCCGGTAAGGCAACCCGGCCAAACGCTATGGGGATTGCGTGCCGGCCTTCCTGATCGGCGGCGGTCTTGCCTGCTGCAAAGGTAAAGGATTTTTTCAGATAATACCACCTAACCTAGGGGTTCAATGCGGGGAAGTCTAATACTGGTATGTATGTCGTCTGTTTTAATTGTAACTGCGGCATGGAAGAAGGGTGCGCGTTTAGCGCAACTTTTCGGCCATGCATAGTTAGTGCCTTTTAATCATCTTTATTCCCTCGCGGATTTCGGCCCTATTGGTCACGATATTTTTTAATACGCTCACGTTCAATACGTTTTGCTGCTTTCCTGCCGGGTAAATCAAGAAGAAGTATTCTGGCAAAAAAGCGGAGCCGACACCGACGTTTAGAAAATCAACCTGTATTCTCATGCGGCTGGAATACCCATCCTCTCCAATCGGGTAGTGGCTTATTCCGTATTTGAATATGTCGTCATCTTCCGAATCTCTGATCTCATAAAGATGATGTGGCTTGCTGTTCTTGTTTGAGTTACCATGTTCTGCCATAGAATAAGATTATTATTTTGCCCAGCCTTGCTTGTTGCTATATGTTTCGTAATTGAATGCAGAAACGGCCATAAAATTCTTCCCTGTCTTTCGGTTATACGCAGTCAGGGCTACATACAGCAAAGATTCAAAAGTTAAATCCATGGGCATTTGCTCTGGGCTATGCAGTATCTTTTCATAGTATGCTTGACCGTTTGCTACTACTGCACAACGGGTGTACAGGAAATCATCACTGGACAAATGCCCTTCTTCTTCGGGATCATTTAAAAATACCTGCGCATGGGCACGTGTGTCCAAGTGCCAAAGTTTTTCCGACAAAATATCTGAAAAACGATAGATATGCGCCAGAGGTTGCCGAGCCAAATAGTCCACCACTGGCTCAATAACTTTGGCATCATCTTCTTCGTTTATTCAGTTGAGTAGGCCAATTGTATTCCAAAAATCGCTTGTTGTAAAGGATGCAGCGCTATCCGGCTGCTCCTGCAAGCGGATTTCGGCTGCGGCGTGTGCAAAGTCTCGCTTCAAATCCTCGACAAACTTGGTGTCAAGGTCATCAATATTGACGGTCAGAACAGTGGTCATAGTAGGCAGTCAAATTTATTAATTTTTTGCTTCGTTGGTATTCAGATCAAATAACTGTGCAAAGATAGGACCGTCTTTCTAAAAAAACAACCGGGAGTGTATCTTTCGAGATTGCACTACTCGGTCGTAACTTTGCAACCGGAGTTGCATCAATGCTGTATAGGGCAGCATCGCCCAAAAGCCTAAACGCCAAATTAGTCATTTTTTAATTCCTGACCGAGAGAAGGAATCTTCGGATTATCCCTTTCATTACCACTCTCGCCAAGTGTTATTTCGATATTTTTACCATCATCTTTTTGCCTGATCTCAAATCTCTTATTTTTAGAATTTAATTCTTTGCGCATAGCATTTGCTATATAATCCGCTTTTTTGTCAATTTGCTTTCTGAACCATTCTTTTATGTCCTTGAAAGTTTTACTTTCTTCAATTGCTTTTTCTAATGCCTCTCCTAACGTAATTTTAAGAATATATAAAGGCACTGATGCTACTACACCATCTAGTATTATGAAACCATTCTCCGCATTTACAAGCAATAAGCGATTATGCCGATAACGCCTAAGTCTTTCCAAGGAAGCATCGGCAACCAAGCGCGAAATGAATTTTTGCTGACATAGTTGCTCTATGTCATTTCTGTCAGATTCGTACAATGCTGCTTCAACGCTGTCGAAAGATTGCAAGAGGTTTTTTGCATCAACTATGCCATTTCTACCTTGAAGTCGCAAACGGATTACAATATCATTTTCAGTGTGCTGCATATTATTTTTTCACTTTATGATTGGCACTAACTACAGTTATCCGCAATAGCGTCAAACTAAAACCCGCCGCGTATTTTAGCTTGACGCTATTGCGGATAAGTAACTATGCACACAAGTCCCTGTCTGTACCCCCATTGGGTGCAGACAGGGACTTGATATCATGTTTGGCTTGGCAGTGAAGATCATGTGATTGATATTGTATCAACGGCAACTATAAGGGTCTTTTTGGAATTCCAATAGAAACCGTAAAAAAAATATTTTTTTATTCAAATATCCAAATCATCCATCGGACTGCGCAGTTTATCCCAACCTTTTTTGGTAATGTAGGTATAGATTTCGGTGGTTTTGCTGCTTTCATGGCCAAGCAAGTCCTGAATGTACCGCAGGTCTACCACTTTTTCCAAGAGATGGGTGGCAAAAGCGTAGCGCAGCGTAGGTACGGTGGCCGGTGGATTCACCTTATGAAAAATAAACGCTTTTAACGGATAACTATCGGATAGGTAACGGATAGAACCGTTATAAACGTTTAAAATATGAATACTTGCCGTATCTTTGCCGCATGAAACAGAAATGCAGGGTTTGTGGTAAGGAAACACAAGGCCGAAGTGATAAAAAATTTTGCGCTGCCGACTGCAAAAAACCACACCATTCCGCACCGCGCCGCGATACCCGCGATGCGGTAGCCGAAATGAAAATTTTTGATGACATCCACCACGTTGCCCTGCTTGCCGCCGCGCGCCATCGTTTTCCCAAGGGCTTCTTCCGGGCTGTTCCACCCCAATGCCTTGCACGCTAATTCGTTGACGATGTACCCGGTCAGGTGATCCGACCCGTAAGATTTATCAAAATCACGTCCCGCTAACATCGCTAATTTAAACGTTTCGGAGAAATCACCGTCAGCACGAGGGAAAAGGGCAAATGAAGGGCGGTCACGGGGTCGCCTTGCAGGTATTCAAAACCCATTACAGCCTGCACCGTGCTGTCGGCAAACACCGCGTTTTCAATTTAAAATGTCCGGTCACCTGCCGGTTCGCGCACACTGATGCTGCGCGTAAACATCCGGGCAGTGGCTTCCACCTGCGGGAAATTGGTGGTCATAGCGGGTGCTGTTGGTGCCGGGATAGTCGGCCATTCAAACGGGCTTTCCGTAAAAGTTGCGTGATAAATAACGCGTAAAAAATACCAAGTTATTGTTTGCGCGTTACTAAAACCAATGGTTCGTTAAGAATTTAGCCTTTTAACTCGGTATTTCTCGGTGTTTTGATGTTTATTTCAGCTTTCGGTAGGTTGCCGTAAGTCAAAATAAATAAAAAGCATACTTTAAATGCTCTGCTTCCTTTAAAAAGGTTAAGAAATGCCTAAATTTTTTTAACGAACCATTGTAAAACATAATATCTTTGCCCTTTCCCGTTTTTTGGCGGAAACGCATCAACGCATCAACAAATCCTTTATGGACTATCTGCCACCCGATTTCCCAAAACACTTGGTTCAAGACCCGGTTGATTTGTCAAAAATCAGTTGGTTTTGCCGTCGTTATACCAGCGATTACTACGCTGAGTATAAGTTCGGCCATTTCTTGCTGGCTGCCTACGCTTCCGTGCCGGCTTTGCTTACGCCGGATTTGTTGTACCGCGTCTGGATGAATTTCAACCATTATCAATGGGGCAGTCAGTCGCAAAACATCCATCGGGTGGCCGTGTCGGATGTGTTGTTGTCGCCACTGTGTCGGGAGGTGGGTTATGAATTGTATGAAATGCCCGACAGCATCCGGTTTGCCTTGCGCTTTTGGCTCGACACGGCAGGACAGGATGCCGACTGGCAAAGCCGCCAAATAGTCAATGCATTGTCTATTGCTGCTTTTACCGAAGAGTACCATTTGACCGATAACAAGGGAACCCGCCGATGGGGTAAAAGTTATGAAAACCGGCAACGAATTGAAGCCATTAGCGTGCGCAACCCCGCCGAGGCGCAGAGTATGTTGCTCAACAATTTGAACACCGCCCAAAAAAGTGATAAAAAAATAGAAGTGTTTCGGGTGTTGGATTTGATGACCCGGCAACGCAATCTGCACACCACCCTCCAGACGAAGGATAGTGCCAATGCTCCTGGTTTTACTACCGACGAGTTTCAGCACAATGCCTTGTTGGCGGATGTTTGGAAAGCCGTTTTGCAGGAAGATACGGATATGTTGGAGCAATTGATTGCCGACTACCCGGTATTGCGCGATTATTTGTTTAAAGAAAAACCTGCCGACGGGCAATCATTTGAAGTGAAAGTACCCGATGCACTCGTGCAAAAGGTCGAAAAAATGGCCCCGCCCACCCTTTACGCCTTTATCGTGGGCGCATGGGATTATCAGGGTGATATCCCAAAACTGAAAGGCCCGGAAAACGATTGTGCGGATATGCTGGCTTTTTTGGAGCAAATAGCCCCACAGTTGCCCGGTGGATACCAGTTGAAAATAACGGATTTATCTGGAGAGAAAGCAACTATTGCCGGGGTGCGGGCGGCCATTGAAAACATGGTATATCCCCCAACAGCAGCACCCGACACCGAATATTCTAACATTGGCCAAAGTAGTTATTCCAATACCGGTGACAGTTATTCCAATACCGGTGACAGTTATTCTACTACCGGCGAGCATCAGGCTACTCAAGGCAATATACCGCCTGATCCGGTATTGCCACCCGCCTTACAGGATGGTGACAGCCTGTTTTTTTACTTTGCGGGGTTGGATATTGGTTCGGCGGAAGGACGCGTTTTTTTGCTGCACGACGCTGTGTTGACGGAGAACAGTGGTACGGGGTTGCCTCAAAAATTCATAGAAGACACGTGGTTTCCATTAGTAGAAAAACATAAAATACACGTATTTACCCTCTACGATTCCTGTTATAAAGTCAACGAAACGCAACAAAAGGGCCTGCTTCAGGGCCAATTGCGCACGCGTTTCACGGCGATGAAAGGCACTTGGGTGGTGTTAAATGCTGCTGATTTGCAGGAAAATTCTTTTGAAATGGTGCTGGAAGGCAAAAATAGGGGCATTTTCACGCACAATTTTATCCAGACCGCCGGTAAATCGCTTTTAGCCGACTACAACAGTCTGATGACCACCATCCAGCCGTTGATCATGGAGCGCAAACAGCAGCAACACCCGTTTTTGGAGGCATTTCCCCAGCAGGCAGAATACTTGCGGTTATTTACCGGAAAAACGGGTGAACATATTTACCCGGTGGAATACGACCCGGAGCTGCAGCAATGGACGCTCCGGGCAGGTAGTAAGGAGGGCATTACGCCTTCCGTCGGATTGATTCCCACGCTCATCCGACTGCAAAATGGGCAGGAATGCAAAATAGCGGAAGTCTGGGAGTCGTACAGCGCAGTAGACATGGGGACGGAAAGTGATTTTTCAAAAAAATATACGGCCATTGTGTTGCAAAAAGCCCCGGAGCGGGTGCAAATTGCGGATATGGGTGCGGCAACAGCGCTTCGGTCGGCCATTGACAGCCTCAAAAGTTCAACTGCTCATTTTGCCTATTTTCAATGGAGCAATCAGCCGGAAACAGCAGCGCTATGGATGGCAGAAACGGATAGGGCATATTACCTGAGCCAGCAAATGCCGGGTCAGGATAACGGACTCAACGCTTGTTTTCCGCCGGAAAGCGATCCGCAGGTATTTAATTTGGGCCTCGCATTTTATTCCCGGTTTGTTTATTTGAAAAAATTAGTGGTATTACCCCGCAATGACCTAAAAAAGTATGTACAGATAGACCTGAAAAAGGTGCGGGGGGCGTCTTTCAATTTGTCTGCGGAGAAGCGGGAGCAACTCGGCGGAACAGCCGTAAAAGAACTGAATTTCAACCTTTTGGTGGATGCCGATCCTGCTTTCCGCTGTACATTAATACTTGATGATTACAATTTCAGAAAACAGAACCTGTATATTTATCCCTTCTATTTTGCGGCCAATACGGGAACGATCACGGCGCTGCCGGAAAAAATATGGGAGAGAAAAGTGCAATCACGGGGGATGGTTGCCGCCGGAGACGATATTGAATTAGCGTATGACCTTCCTGACAGTACTCAACAGCCGGCAACCTATCAGCAAAACAAGGCCCCTGTGGCGCTCCATCGTTACACAAAAGTTATCCCGGTCTATAACGATCCGCAACGGGCTAAGGAAAACCAACGCACCGAAGTGACCGATGCTTTTTTGGTTTTTATCAGTGATCGTGCGCAACCGCACCTCCGCGAAATGGCACAAAGCGAATATGCCGTCAACCCTGTTGCTGCCGATCAGGCCAACCTGCATTTTAAACTGAATGAATTGGAGGTGCTGCATATTCCGGTGAAAATAAGGGGGTTGCAGCAGGAGGGGACGGCAGCAGCAGCGGAGGCTACCGCAACGACGCAAGCAGCAACCGCACCTCCCGACGAAACACTTGCTACCCCTCGGACACGCGATGCAATGGAGGTGTATTTGGCGACCGTGGAGGCTATGATTGGCAATGCCGACACGGGAGCCGCATTGGAAGCCTTGAACAGGTTGGAAAATGACTATCAAATGGGCATGCGGAATGATATTGCGCTGCTTTCGGCAAAATATAAAAGGGGTGAAAATGAGTATCGGAAGGGATTACTAGCTGCACAAGATTATCAGCGGATAAACAATCAAGCAGCATTTGCTTTAAGAGAAATGCTAAAAACAATACCTCAAAAGATAGAACAGAGTGCTCAGGTACAGGGTTTTTCAACGAAAAATGACGTAAAGGTCAATGAGAATAGTGGCAATGGTGTAGTAAAAATTAACTGGTTAGAAAAGGGACTGCAAGCGGCTAAAGCCGTTTGCCGGATAGTGGACACTAACGGCACTCCTGTTGGTACGGGTTTTTTAATAGCCGGAGATTACCTGATGACTACTTCCCATATCATTAAATCGCCTGAAGAAGCGGGGAAACTGCGGGCTGAATGTAGTCTGGAGTTTGGATTGAATAAAATGTGGCGGGAGGTAGTGCAGTATGAATTTGTTACCTCGGATATGATCGGTATGCCCGGACAGGAATTAGGTGCTACCCGCATTAAAATAAAAGACAGGACGGACAAGCCATTAAGCACTTGGGGGTACTTGGAGGTGAATCAGGAAAGTATTCCGGCCAAAGGAGCTGCGCTTGCCATTATTCATTATCCGGGTGGAGCGGTGAAAACTTTGACAGGTGCAGATAAGATAGCGGCCATAGAAAGCCCTTATCTTTACTATACTGCGGAAACAGCGGGCGGCAGCGGGGGCGCACCCGTTTTTGACGAAAACTGGAAAGTGATTGCCTTGCATTTGGGCAATAAAGATATGGAGATCGAGGGGAGTATGCAACGAATGAAGCATGGGATGTTAATGCAGGATATTTTCCAAAAAATAAACGGCCAAAAAACGGCTGCGAACACCCCCAAACGCAAAACCTTCCTCCTCTCCGTGGGTATCAATCAATACAACAGCGAACTGCTTCGAGCGGAAGTCCCCGCGCTAAAAGGCTCCGTATCTGACGCTCAAAAAATGCACGAATGGTTTTCGGCCCATCCCGGTGTGGAGTTGGTTTCCACCGTATTACTCGACGCAGAAGCCACCAAAGCCAATATGGTCAAAGCCTTTGAGGCACACCTCGGTAAAGCCGAAAAAAACGACTTGGTCCTGTTCTATTTCTCCGGCCTCGGTGCCGTGGAGCAGGCCGACCCGGAAGTCTGGCGGGAAGAATCGGACGGGCAGATAGAAAGTCTTGCCTGCTATGGTGCCGACACCAAAAGCGGTACTTTCCTGTTGGCAGACAAAGAAATGCGGTATTTGCTCCGCCAACTTTCAGAAAAAACGCAGGCCGACATAGTGACTATTTTCGACAGTTGTTCGTATCCCGGCAGTAAAACCCGGGAAGAAACTCGGGTCAAAAAAGCGCCTTCCAAAGCGCTTCAAAAGAAACAGGCAGCCGCTGCTACGCCGGAAGGTACCATGAAATGCGTGGATACGGTTTTCCCCCGCCGGGCCTGGGACGATTTTATTTTCTCCCGATTTTTCACCCGCGATGATTTTCGGAAACGTTCGCTGGAAGAGATCATGCCGCCGGGCAGGTATCTCCATTTTTCTGCCTGCCAAAGTGGAGAGGCAGCAGTAGAAACGGACGGGCAGGGTGTTTTTACCACGCATTTGTTGGAGGTATTAACCCAGTCGAAAGGGCAATTGACGTACAGCGATCTGTATAGCCGTCTGCAAGCGCGCATGGGGGAGCAGTCTGCACAACATCCGGGGTTGTTTGTTTCGGGAGATAAGGAAGTGATGGAAGGGAAGATGCTGCTGGTGGCACGGGAATGAATTAGTTGATTGTACTTGCATAATTTTTTTTGCAAAAAAAATTATGCAAGTACAATCAACTAATTCATTTACAGACTACTACCCACTTTCTCCAGCAATGCTTTTGTAAGGATTATGCCTTCTTCCTCCGATTTGGCCGCGCCTTCGTACTCAATTCCGATAAATCCTGTGTAGCCGGCATCTTTTACCACTTTCAACATCCGGCTGTAATCGGTTTCCACGCAATTGCCTGCTGCGTCAAAATTATTGGATTTGGCGCTGACGCCTTTTGCAAAGGGCATCATTTGGCTGACACCGAGATAGCGGTCGTACTCTTCGACGCAGGCTCCTCCCCAGGGGCTGCCGTCTTTGTTGTCGCGGCGAACGCAGAAATTGCCGAAATCGGGCAGGGTACCAACGTTGGGCATATTGATTTGCTTCATCACACCGGAAAGCCAGTTGCCATTGGAAGAGAAACCGCCGTGGTTTTCCACGATGATGTTGATATTGGCTTGTTTGCCATACGCACCGAGTTTGCCGAGACCTTCAACGGCGGCTTTAGCGGCTTCTTCGGCCTTTGGGTTGCCGCTGAATGCATTTACCCGGATGCTGTGACAACCCAAAGTGTGGGCAGCATCCACCCATTTTTTGTGGTTTTCTATGGCTTTGGTGAGTAATTTTGCGTCGGTTTCCGCCATACCACCTTCGCCGTCTATCATGATCAGCACCTGCTTTACGCCGTGATCGGCGGCGCGTTTATTCATTTCTGCGAGATAAGCAGTATCTTTGGCTTTATCCGCAAAGAATTGGTTCACGTATTCAATGCCGTCAATGCCGTATTTGCGGGCGGTAGCAGCAAAGTCGAGGTTGTCCAATTTTTTGTCGAACAAAGTTTTGTGCAGCGACCATTGGGCTAAGGAAATTTTGAAAAAAAGCGATTTGGCACTTGTTTCTGTGTTCATTTTATCCGATTTGGTATATTTGGGTGCGCAACCGTAGAAACCCAGTACGCCGGCACCGAGGACGAGGCCCGTTTTTTTTAGAAAAATTCTTCTCGACTCTTGCATAATGTGAAAAAGAGAAATTTGAATGATAAATGTAGTTCAAAATAGTTGGCCAAAGGTAAGTTGTCTTGTTCAATTAATGGTTCCTTAAGGATGACCAAACAATAAATTATAAGATTTAGACGTAATTTACCGACAAAACTTTATAAATTATGCTTTATCTGTCCCTTAATTTTAAACAAAAAGAAAATTGAAATCTATCACCCGTACCGTTTGGGTATTATCACTGATTAGTTTGCTGACAGACATGGCCAGTGAGATGCTGTACCCAATTATGCCCGTTTATTTAAAAACCATTGGATTTTCCGTGGTGTTGATTGGGGTACTGGAGGGCTTAGCCGAAGCGACAGCCGGGCTGAGCAAAGGGTATTTTGGCCAACTTTCCGACACTTCGGGTAAAAGAGTGCCTTTTGTGCAAATTGGTTATGCTTTTAGCGCGCTGTCAAAACCGATGATGGCTCTTTTCATTTACCCGCTTTGGATATTCTTCGCCAGAACCATTGACCGTTTTGGGAAAGGGATCAGAACCGGGGCGAGAGATGCCCTGCTCTCGGACGAGGCAACCCCTGAAACGAAAGGCAGTGTTTTCGGATTTCATCGCTCAATGGACACTTTTGGGGCAGTTTTAGGCCCTTCTCTGGCTTTAGTTTATTTGTCTTATTACCCTCAGGATTACCGAACACTTTTTCTTATTGCCTTTCTTCCGGGTGTGCTGGCGGTGTTGGCTTCTTTTTATTTGAAAGACAAAAGTAGTAAGCAACCACAGCAGAAGATTTCAACGTCCTTTTTTTCGTTTCTGCATTATTGGAAAATCAGCCCGGCAGCATACCGGAAAGTGGTGATTGGGTTGCTGGTGTTCACTTTATTCAACAGTTCTGATGTTTTTCTCCTGCTCCAAGCCAAAGAAGCAGGACTTGATGATACGATGGTCATAACGTTGTATATTTTTTACAACCTGGTATTTGCTTTGGTTGCTTTCCCAATGGGTATTTTGGCGGACAAAGTGGGGTTAAAAGCCATTTTTATCAGTGGATTGGCTTTGTTTTCGATCGTGTATGGCGGTATGGCGGTCAATTCCAATTTATACGGCTTCTTCGGTCTGTTTTTTCTTTATGGCATCTACGCTGCCGCCACCGAAGGCATTTCAAAAGCCTGGATTACAAATATTACCGACAAAAAAGATACAGCCACTGCCATTGGCACGTATTCGGGGCTTCAAAGCATTTGCACCATGCTGGCCAGCTCCTTCACCGGACTTGTCTGGTTGTACTTCGGAGCGGCAACGGCCTTTAAAATAACGGCGATCGTCACGCTATTGGTGCTGTTGTACTTCCTCACAATTCCTAAGAAACTAAACTAACTTCCGCCTCCCTGCTCACCACAAAAAAGCCTTCTTTCCCCAGCGGTTGGTACAAGGGCATTAAAATGTGCCCGTCGGTGTCGGCATATATGGGGCCATGTCGGTCATCGGCCAAATGCTCTCCGATGTCAATTGACTGAAAATTTCGATAACCCGGGCGCATCCGAAAAGCGTCGTCGGGTTTAATGTGGTGGACGCTGCGCAAACGTACTACTTTGGGCAGGTTGGCACTGTCGGTTTCAAGTTTGGTGTTATATCCGGCATCCGGTGTATCGGGAGGCAGGCAACCGATAGCGCGTAAACAGTTGAAAATAGCCGCCACACAACGATCAGCCGCCTGTTCGTCTAAGTGTTGGCCGGCCTCAAAGGCCACGCCGAGGGTGGTTTGCAGCCCGTTGGAGGCTTGGTTGAATCCACCTTCGGTTTTGAAACGCAGAAGCGTGCCTTGCAAGTTGCCAAACAAATTGAGTACCACCGGAACGTGCAGCGATTTTGCTAATTGAAGACTTGGCCCTTCGTCGGTAGGAATGCAAAACAAACCATCTTCAGCAGAAGTGGTGTGCAGATCCAACAGGATTAATGTATTTGGTTGATAATCAACAATTTCCTGATAAATGTGGTTAAACAACGCGATCAGTTCGTGCTCATCCGGCGTTCTTTCGTCCGGCGGCAGTGATTGTACTTTTTCTATGCGTGACAGTTCCCAAAGCCGATTTAAATCCTCGTAAAAAAAACGTCGTTGTTGCAGGTAAGCAGCATGGTGTCCAATAAACCCGACAAACCTGCCCTTAAAGGCTGTGGTATCCGGCAATTCTTTCAGCAATTGCATGACTTTCCGGATGGCAATGACTCCGGCGGGTTCATTGCCGTGTATGGCACCGATGACTACCAGAAGCGGGCCTGGTTCGTTGCCGGAATACCTGGCAATTACGCGTGAATGGGGCATAAGGAACGGGTAAATAAGTAGTTATAAGTTATGAGTTATGAGCCCCGCAACTATCTTTTCGTGCTAATAGTGGGGCTATTTAAACAAAAAGGTTTCTACGTTATTATGACCCGTTCCCAATCAGGAAATTTTTTTTGATCAGGCTGTTTTTATGGCTTTAGCAGCGCGTCCGGCGGCCATTGCAGCCTTCTGCTCCTCACTCATCACGCGTTTTGGTTTAGCGGGTGTTTCTGCGGTGGGGTCGGGTTTGGTTTTAGCTGTTTTTGCCGCTTTAGCCGCAGCACGTGCGGCGGCTATTTTGGCTTTTAGCTCCGCGGTTTTGCTCGCTTTTGACTTGGCACCTGTTCTCGCAGCGAGGGCAGAAGCTGTTTTTGCCGCTTTAGCCGCAGCACGTGCGGCGGCTATTTTAGCTTTTATCTCCGCGTTTTTGCTCGCTTTTGACTTGGCACCTGTTCTCGCAGCGAGGGCAGAAGCTGTTTTTGCCGCTTTAGCCGCAGCACGTGCGGCGGCTATTTTAGCTTTTAGCTCCGCGGTTTTGCTCGCTTTTGACTTGGCACCTGTTCTCGCAGCGAGGGCAGAAGCTGTTTTTGCCGCTTTAGCCGCAGCACGTGCGGCGGCTATTTTAGCTTTTATCTCCGCGTTTTTGCTCGCTTTTGACTTGGCACCTGTTCTCGCAGCGAGGGCAGAAGCTGTTTTTGCCGCTTTAGCCGCAGCACGTGCGGCGGCTATTTTAGCTTTTAGCTCCGCGTTTTTGCTCGCTTTTGACTTAGCGGGCGTTTCTGCGGTGGGGGCGGGAGCGGATTCAGCCATTTTTGCCGCTTTAGCCGCCGCACGTGCGGCGGCTATTTCAGCTTTCTGCTCCGCGTTTTTGCTCGCTTTTGACTTAGCGGGTGTTTCTGCGGTGGGGGCGGGAGCGGATTCAGCCATTTTTGCCGCTTTAGCCGCCGCACGTGCGGCGGCTATTTCAGCTTTTTGCTCCGCGTTTTTGCTCGCTTTTGACTTAGCGGGTGTTTCTGCGGTGGGGGCGGGAGCGGATTCAGCCATTTTTGCCGCTTTAGCCGCAGCACGTGCGGCGGCTATTTCAGCTTTTTGCTCCGCGCTTTTGCTCGCTTTTGACTTAGCGGGTGTTTCTGCGGTGGGGGCGGGAGCGGATTCAGCCATTTTTGCCGCTTTAGCCGCCGCACGTGCGGCGGCTATTTCAGATTTTTGCTCCGCGCTTTTGCTCGCTTTTGACTTAGCGGGTGTTTCTGCGCTGGGGGCAGGGGTCTCCTCTAACTCTTTTTTAGGAATTATGGTCGCTATGCCAATGTTGGGGTCGTGTACCAGTTTGAGGCTTTTGGGTTTTTGATGCTTTTTACCCGATTTTTTCTTACCTTTCTTGCCCGATTTTTCTTTTTTATCTTCTTTTACGTCGGCCACTAAATGGATATGCGCCAAGTGATGATTGCTGTGCCACACATAGAGGGCAATGGATTCCTCTAAGGGGACGCTGCGCTGAAGTCCCGGATGGTAATAAGCTAATTCCAAGTCTTCTGTTGTCAAAGCACTCAAAAAATTCACCCAGCGTTCGTGCAGGGCTTTCAGGAGTTTAACGGAAATTTTTACACCACTGTCTTTGCCATCCTCCAATTCCGCCCATTTGCTTTCTTCGTAGGGTTTAATGACGGGCAGCGTTTCCGTGACGGCCATCTTCATGCGGATATAGGCATTTACGTGGCTGTCTGCCAAATGGTGTACCACCTGGCGCACCGTCCATCCTCCACGCCGATAGGGCGTATCTAATTCGAGGTTAGACATTTTTTTGAGCAGCTTTTTCAATTTCCGGGGAAATTCTGCCAGAATCTGTATGTGTTTTTTGCTTTGAGCAATGCTCCAGGTCTCTCCGTATTCAAATTGACCTATTGGATACCTTTTTGATGGTTGTTCAGACATAATGTTTAGTGTTTTATTGTTTTATTGTTTTGGTGTTTTGGTGTTTTTAAGATACGTGTAATACATCAACAATCAACAATCATGTAATCATTAATCGTCAATAAAACAAGGTTGAGGGATTTAGAAGGTTGAGGGGTTTAGGGGTTTAGAATATTGAGGGGTTGAGGTGCCGCGATACCTCATAAATTCAACAAGGGTTAACGACCAACTTTCTGATCTTTCCACCGCCACAAATGGCGGCAAACAACCGTTCTCCAAGGCATCCAGGGAGTTGCTAATTCGATCATTTGAGTTTTTAGCAATTTTGGGTTAGCAGTATTCAATTGATACAGTTTAGCCATTCCCTGCTGTATGCCTAAATCATCCACCGGCAGTATATCAGGTCTGTTGAGGGTAAACATCAGGAGCATTTGAACCGTCCATTTTCCAACACCTTTTATCTGTGTCAGCATTTGAATGATCTCCTCATCGGTCATTGAGTGCCACGGATGTTTTTCTAAATCGTTTTGCAGGGAAAATGCAGCCACATTTTTTAGATAACCGGCTTTCTGATAAGATAGCCCCACTGATCGAAGGGTATCAACATCCATTTCCGAAAGTAGTTGCGGATGCGGGTAATTATCCGGGAAAATGACCAAAAATCTGTTGAAAATAGTGTCAGCTGCTTTTACGCTAAGTTGCTGGGAGACAATAGATTCGAGCAGGCTGTAATAGACATTTCCAGCGGGCGAAAAATCAGGTAGCGGCATCGTCTCTTCAAAGACTTTAACCAGCAACGGGTCACATTTTTTCAAATGTTGGATAATTTCAATCGTATTCACGCTGCAAATGAACAACAAAAATTTTATTCTATTCTTTTTTGTGTTTAAATTTATAACTTTTTATACCTTGCGCCCATATAATCAAACTATAAAACATAAAATATGGGAGTTCAAAAAGTAAGCCTTGTTGATAACAAAAATGAGATGCAGGTTTTTGTCCGCGCTTTGCTGGATGATGTACAGGCATTTGAATATATGCTGGAGCATAATTGGTTTGAAAGCGATATCGTCCGAATCGGGGCCGAACAGGAAATGTGTCTGGTAGATAAAAAAACGTTTAAGCCGGCATGCATCAATATGGAGGTGTTGGCGCAATTGACCGATGCCCCTTGGTGTGTGACAGAATTAGCCAAATTCAATTTAGAAACCAACCTCAGTCCCAGAGAATTTGTCGGCAGTTGTTTGAGCGATATGGAAGCGGAGAACATCGAGTATTTAGCCAAAATCCAAAAAGTGTTGGACGGACACGGTGCTGTCATCGCCTTGTGTGGCATTCTGCCTACCTTGCGCAAACACGATTTGGAGATGCACAACCTTACGCCCAAAGACCGTTATTTTGCGCTGATGGCCGCTATTCAAAAACATTTGCTGGGTGCATCATTTGAATTGCGGGTGGAAGGCATTGATGAGCTGTTAGTGCGGCATGATTCTCCGCTGTTAGAAGCTTGCAACACCAGTTTTCAGGTCCATTTGCAGGTATCGCCCAAGGATTTTGTCAAAATGTACAACATTTCGCAGACGCTGGCCGCTCCGGTCATTGCTATTGCGGCCAATTCTCCCTTAGTGTTTGGTCGCCGCCTGTGGCACGAAACACGCATCGCCTTGTTTCAGCAAAGCCTCGATACCCGTACCACCGCCGATCACATGCGGGAGCGACTGCCGCGCGTAAATTTCGGCTCCGGATGGTTGCGCGGAGATATCACCCAAATTTATAAAGAAGACATCAGCCGCTTCCGCGTACTCTTAGCCGGCGGTATAGAAGAAGACACCTGGGCAACCATAGCCAGCGGAGAAGCGCCCAAACTGCGGGCACTTCAGATACACAATTCTACGGTGTATCGCTGGAATCGCCCGTGTTATGGCATTTCGCCCAATGGAAAACCGCACTTGCGCATCGAAAACCGCGTGATGCCCGCCGGGCCAACCACCGTTGACGAAATAGCCAACGCGGCGTTTTGGCTGGGCTGCATGGTGGCTATGGGTGGTCAATATCCCGATATTACCAAAAATATTGATTTTGCCGATGTCCGCGACAACTTTGTGAAATCAGCAAAATTTGGTATTGACACCACTTTCACGTGGATGAAAGACAAGAAAATAACCGCTACTGAATTGATTCTGAACGAGTTGTTGCCATTGGCTAAAGAAGGGCTTCAACAACGAAAAGTCAATAAAACCGATATTGATAAATACTTGGGCATTATTGAGGCGCGTGCGAAGGAACATAAAACCGGCGCACGATGGGCCTTGCGTTCCATCACTGCACTCAAAAAAGAAGTCTCTAACGATGAAGCCGTCACCGTATTAACCGCCGCCATGATAAAAAATCAAGCAGAGAACCAACCGGTTCATACCTGGAAAGAAGCCACTACCGCCGACCTGAATACTTGGAAACCCTCCGCCATCAAGGTGGAAGAATTCATGACCACCGATCTGTTTACCGTACAAAAAGACGATTTAGTGGAGTTGGTAGCCGAGATCATGGATTGGCGTAAAATCAGGTATATGCCCGTAGAAAACCCCAAAGGAGAGTTGGTTGGCCTCATTTCTTCCCGACTGCTGTTGCGCCATTTTGCCCGTAAAAAGCATGACCCTGATGCGGCTGAAGCGGCCGTCAAGGATATTATGATCGCCAAACCCGTGACGGTAACACCCGATAATACCATCTTAGATGCTATGTATAAAATGCGGGAAAATGGCTGCGGCTGCCTTCCGGTCGTAAAAGGCACGGAACTCGTTGGTATTATTACGGAAATGGATTTTTTGCGGATTACCTCGAGGTTGCTGGAGCGGAAAGAGAGCAATGAGGAGTAAGGGCGAACACTAGTGACACGTAAATCAATTATTTGATAGTACTGGTATGAGTTTTTTTGCAAAAAAACTCATACCAGTACTATCAAATAATTGATTTACGTATAAAAATACATAACAATTTTTTATTATAAAAAATATTTTTGATGTTCCTGATGATTAGAAGAGGTTGCATCAATTGTGCACAGCCCACTGTAAAAGCATCAAAATTGAATTGATACGAGCGTAGAGCGATTTTTTTAAAACACAAAAGAAACAGAAGAAAACAAAAGTCCGTAGAGCGTATTTTGATTATCAAGCAGTTGTTGTAATAAATTTATTTGCATGGATATCAGGACAGCCTCTAAAATTTGTAAACAGCAGCACTCAAAAACCCTCCATTCCTCCTTCTTCCCCCCGGTTATTTTTCCGCCGGAACAGCGATATATCCATTTTTCCAAAACGATAAGAAAAATTCAGGCGCAAAAACTGCGGGTCGCGGCGGCGCCAGGTGTCCTGTATGAAAATCAAAGCAGACTCGGTGTGCGAACCCTGCCTGCGCGAACGAAACAGATCCTGCATACTCAATGAAATACTTCCTTTTCGGTTCCAAAGGTCTTTGCGGATAGACCAATCCACATACCAAACCGGAATCGTGTAGCCTTGCGCCGTATTGGTGGGGCCGCCGCCCCAACCGCCGCCGCCGCCGCCACCACGACTACCGCCGCCGCGACTGCCGCCGCCACTTTCCACACCAAAGGCGGTGCGGCTTTGGTAAGAACCATTGATCTGAATATTGATGTTTTTCGGCAGGCGAAACATCACATTTTCTTTGATAAACCAAGTGAACTGCTGCACTTCTAAGTCGGCTTCCACGTTACCAGCCTGTACAATAGAGTTGTAAAGATTGACATTGGTCGTAACCTCCAAAAACTTCCAGAAATTGTCGCGCAGCGTAATTTCTGTGCCATAAGCCGTGCTCTGGTTAGCATTGGCGTAGGTAGAAACAATGGCCTGACGACCAGCGATGCGTTCCGTGAATTGATAACGGGTAATCAGGTCGGTGGCCAACCTGTAATAAACCGAAACCAACAGGTTGTGTTTTTTACTAAATATGTTTTGATACGAGAGTTCAACCGAGTTGGTATATTCGGGTTTTAAATCGGGATTGCCCCGGGAAAGCAGCAGCGAATCGGAGAAATCGGGGAAAGGGATCAGCTGGAAAAAATTGGGGCGATTGACCCTCCGGCTAAAATTCAACTGCAGATTGTCCTCTTCATTGAGCTTGTAGGTAAGGAATGCACTGGGAAACAGGTGGTCCAGCAGCGAATTGGATTGGTTATTGAACGTGGTATTTTGATCCGGTAATTTGCCTTCATATTGCCAGCGTTCGGTGCGCAGGCCCACCTGATAACCAAATTTAGGGTATGCCTTACTCAAAGTAGAATAAGCGGCAAAAACTTTATCTTCAAAAGCATAGCGGTCGGCAAAATTGGGTACCCGCACAAACTCCGCATCGCCAAAATTGTATTCAAAACTGCCATTATCTGCCTCGTAACTGCGCAGGGCCACCCGTGCACCGAGTTCGAGTTTTAGCCCCGGCGATTTCATGGGTGTAGTATAATCCGTCTGGAAGGTAATAAACTCGTTAAATCCGTCACCGGTTTGCTGCTGCCGGGTCAGAAAACTTCGCCCGACGTAGGTCGTGTTGAAGATGCCGGAATTGTCAAAACGAGAAAGGTTGTAATTCACATCCGCCGTCAATTCGCGCCCTTCTTTTGGAAACAGGTATTTGTACAACAATTGACTGCCCATATTGCCAAATACCCGGGAATTATCGGAAGTGCGTCGGGTATTGGTCGTAATCGTATTGGCACGCAGGGTATCTGTTTGGATCATCAGGTCGTCGAAAGAATTAAACTCGCCGCCGTGATAGTTACCTGAAAAAGTCAGGGTGTTTCGATTGTTGATAAACCAGTCCACACCGCCCCGACCCATAGCAAAAAAGCCTAAATTTTTTGAGTCGCTGCGTTGAAATATGTTGGTCTTTGGCGCACCAAACAAGTTATAACGATCGGTTTCACTCCTGCTCAGTGATTTGCGCTGGTTGAAATTGCCGCCTAAGAAGACATTTATTTTGCGATCACGCATATTCAAATCACCGCCGAGATTTACCCGCCCGCGCATATCCAACCCCGTGCGAATGTTTCCGTTGTAGCCCAAACGGCGATCTTTTTTGAGCACGACATTCAAGATGCCTGCACTGCCGCCGGAAGCATCGTATTTAGCCGAAGGATTGGTGATGACCTCTATACTTTCAATGGCATCCGCCGGAATCTGATCCATCGAGAGGGTAGTGGGGCGGCCATCCACGAAAATTTGCGGCGCGGCATTGCGCAGCGAAATATTGCCATCTAAATCCACCTGTACTGATGGCACGTTTTTGAGTGCATCTTCGGCGGTTCCGCCCGCCGCCACCGCGTCCTTATCTACCCGATATATCTTTTTATCTAAAGCCAGCGAGACTATTGGAATTTCACCGCGTATTTCCACTTCTTTCAGCATTTGGCTCGTTGTCGCCAATTTGATATTACCGAGGTCTTTTTCCACCGCTCCGGCAGCCTGTCCCCAATTGCCGCCACCTCCACCGCCGGCAGGGCGTTCCATTTTGGCAAAAGCAACTTTTTGTTCTAAGGTGGCGTAGCCTAAGTAATTGATCTTCAAAGTCATCTCGCCCCGAATGGGTAGCCCTTCGATGCTGAATTCACCATTTTCTTTGGTCAGTTGGCCGCCCAATATTGCTGGCTTCATGGATTTTGAAACGGTATCGAATTTCATACCCGATAGTTGCACGGAAGCATAAGCAATGGCTTTTCCCGTAGATTCGTCCACTATTTTCCCATAAAATCGGCCAATATTGAATTGTGCCGCATTGAAATTGCCGCGTCCGCCGGGCATACCGGCAGCGGGGGGCTGTCCACCCGGATTAGCGGGAGCATCGCTGTTTTTTTTTCGGTCATTGCCCTCCTTACCGCTGCTTTGTGGTGTTTGCGCCAAGGCAATAGGAGAAGTCATTGCCAAAAAAGTCAATACCATCCATGGAAGCAATGATAAATGATAGCGGGGAAGTAAATAAAACATAGATAAATGTCAGTTTAGAGCAGGATTAAGTTTGAAGACCTAAGACATAAAATAAAGGCAAAGGTTGCACAATTGTCAGAAAATAGTCATAAAAATACGGAAATCCTGGAAAACTGATCACATTAAAGTAATGAAGAACGCTTACCTTTGCCTCTCGCAATACCGGTGTCAGTGAGCAACCACGCCCGGAGTTTTTTATCGCAGCGGGCAAATCGGCTTGAGTGGCTACCTCGAATTTGTCTATTCACCCTTCCTAACGGGGTGCGCATTAATTGATGCACCCTCTTCAGATCATCCAGAACATCGAAGAATCTGTATGATATAAAAAGTTTTATGCTTTTTTGACTGTAAATGAATTAGTTGATAGTATTTGTACGAATTTTTTTGCAAAAAAATTCGTACAAATACTATCAACTAATTCATTGCCGTGCCACTAATAAGTTAACACCACCTTCCTAACCCCTGCCCCTTCCAATGAAAAATCAACGTACATGGACGCTTCTGTCTTCGCAATGGTAAAAGGTTTTGCCCGCCCATCCACCAGCAAAGACCGTGGTTTTTGAACGGAGGCAGGCAACAGCAAGTGGCAACTAAATTGTTCGCCGCTGCCCGTCAACAACAATTCAAGGGTGTTCAGCGCGGTGTTTTGGATATACTTGTAGGACACATAGCTGTTTGATGCCGGGTAACAAACCGTCGCGCACAAGGTATCTGTCCGGGTAGTATTCCAACGTGGTGACAGCAAGGGGTGGGTATATGCTGTTGTGCCAGAAGCATCTTTCACCCCGGCCAAGCCTTCCAGCAAGGCCGCCATGGCCGTTGCAGCGGCCCAATTGTCGGGGCCGCCATAAGAGGGGCCTTTTATCGGCACGGTATGTGGCTTGTCAGACAAGGTGATGCCCAGAACGGTATAAAATCCCTTTTCTTCGGGAGCGTGCAGGATTATTTTACTGATTTTTTTACGGGGTTCAGGGTTGTCCAAGGCACACCAACTGAGGCCAATACCTTCGCTGACGGCATTTTTGCCGTACCAAGCAATGCCTGAACGCTCGGTGTTGAGTTCCGAAAACCACCAGTAAGTCAGGTGCTTTTCCGTGACCATGTATTGAAATTTCGTGCTGCCGTCGGCGTAAACGAAGGACACCGCTCCGGCGATGTTTTCGGAAACGGGTTTGGAGGCCGTGTGCAACATATAGACACAAGCGGCGGTGTCATTGACCGGAATCTCTACGGTGGCCGGGAAACCGCTTTGTTTTGAGACCGCCACTACGGCCTTCCGCCCATTTTTTGCGGGGTCTGTCAGATTAAAAGGGATGTTGGCGAAGGTTTGCACACCGGTTGGCAGCGCCCGCAAATCGTCGCCTGATCCTTTGTTTTGCATCCAGGGCGCAACATCGCCCCCCCCTTGGCTCCAGCTGTCCATGTTGGCGTAGGGTGCCAGGTACAAGGGGGTAAACCGGGGGGGATTGGACGGCGGCGGGATGGAACCCGTGTAGGCGAAATAGATTTTATGGTCGTATTTTTTGCCCAGTTCAAAGAGGCGTTGCAGGATGTCGGTGGCGTATTGTTCGTAGCCGCACTCGAAAGCGCCCCGTGACAGCTCACCCGCCACGTGGCCGCCTACCCCCCCGTTCATGTACTGCCAAATATCGTTGTGCGTGCCGAAACCGCGTTGGAAAGGTGGGTAAATGGCGTACCATTCGCCGGGTGAGCCAAGGGGCAGGTGGTTTTTCAAATCTAGGTAGGTTTCCACAATGGCTTTGGATTGAGCGGGGAGGAGGGGGCGGTTGAGCGAGTAGGCATTAGACTGTGCGATCTGGCTGCGTTCATCTACGCCAAGGTTTCTTTTGACCGTCGGGTCTTCGTCAATAAAATGGGTGTAGAAACGCCCATTCCACGCCAATTTGTCCAAGCGTTCTTTGATCTCCTGGCCCCGCTCGCGGTATTGCCGGGCGGCTGTCTTTTGCCCGGCGCGTTCCAGCATTTCGGCCAACTCAAAGCAGGCGGCGATGTAGCCCGTATTATCGCCAAAGAACACCCCGAATTTTGATTTTTCGGGGTCAATAATCATGCTGTTGGTGAGGCCGATATTGGGCAGGTATTCGTCTTCCACGGCAAAATCCCAGGAATCAATGGTATAAACTCGTTTGAGTAATTGAAAGCGTTTGCTCCAACGGGCGGGGTCGTGGAGGGTATAATCTAAAGCTTTCATGGCCGAGGGTAGGGTTTGCTGCATCCAGGCATCGTCGCCCGCCGATTTCCAGCACTGATAAATGGTGTTGACATAAATGTATTCCGGGTGATTTTCGGTGGGTTGTCGGACAAAGACGCGGTCGCCGATTCTTTGGGAATACCCCGAAAATTTATCGCGGGTGAGGAAATAGTCGGCATTTTTCATGTATTGCACAAAACTGTAGATCATACCGTCTTCACGCTGATTGGCGCGCATGAGGTCCACAAATTCGGCACCGTAGCCCAGAAAATATTTCTGCCCCTTCATGTTGTGGCAATGGTCGAGCATCCAGGGAACGAAGTAGCGATAGGTTTTGCCGTTCCAACTGACGCTGCTGCCATCCTCTTTGGAGGGGTTCATGCTGGTGTGGAACATCTCGAACATTTCCGTGTAATAGCCCGTATTGTCGGCAATTTGGGTTTTTGCGCCCACCTCAAACTGGCAAATTTGTTTTTTTTGCCCTTTTTTATCCTTTGTACTGATCGTATGACGGCCCAAGGCCCCACCCACCACAAAAGGTGTTTCCGCACCTGCCGCTGCGCTGAAATAGACTTGCCCTTTGCCATCGGTCACTTCTACGGTTTGCCCTTTTGCACCAATGATCAACAGTTGATCCAAAGGGCAGGCCACTGTAACGGTGCGGGCGACTCCGGCTTTTTGCGCAAGGAGATGGGTTGACGGGCCCTGTGCAGCCAGCGGGCCAACAACCGCGAGGAGAAAAGTGGTTAAGTAATAGAGTTTGTGCATGGTAAAAAAGTGTTGTTTGAGCAGTACTAAGCGGGTGTGTTGAGATAAACGCGGTTATAAATTTATGCAAAACTATCACAATCAAATAGTTGTGGAATTCATAACGCATAACTACTTACTTATTTCGTTATTTCTATTTGATTGCCAGATTGCTGTACCAATTTCAGTACACCGCCGCCTTTCGCCAAAACCTGCCAACTCCAGCCCTTGTTTTCGGCTATGGTTGTGCCTGAAATTTGTACTCTGGCAGGTTTTTTCATCAGGCGAACCAAGATGTGTCCGGTATCATCATAGGTGCGAAAACTAATTCTATGAGGCTGGTAATCAATTTTCTGTACCGCAGATGTGCTGCTGATAACGGCATCCTGCTGCACCCATTCCGGTACCGCAGCCATGCCATCCATGAAGTGTTTGATGTAATCACTATAGCCATCGGAGAACCAGCTGCTGGGCCAGGTATTGCCCACCCGCACCACGCCGTTAGTATCCGTGATGTAGGTGGCATTGTTGAAATAGCGGAATGCTTTTTCTTTAAAGGTCAAATCTCCCGAATAAGCGTACCACAAGGCACAAACTGAAGCAAAACGTGCGGTATGGCTGCCCATGGGTACATAACAGAAGGTTTGTTCTTTGATGGCATTTTGCCCCTCCGTGCCAAAAACACTTTCCACATAATGGAGGAGGGCGGGAACATAACGGTGAATATCAGGAACGAGGCCCGGGTTTTTGATTAAATATCGTGCGGTCTCCATGGGGCTTACCTGATTCCGGTTACTCTGGGAGGGGTCATTGGGTATGTCTTCAAAATAATTGGTCCAAATGTAGGTGTATAGCGGGCCATTTCTCGAAAAAAGCCAGTTCCACGCAATACCACGTGCTTTTTGATATTCATTGATTTGAGGCGTAGATAGTTGAAGCCTCAGGGCAGTTCGCAACAGTTCATCAAACAGCCGTATAGGTTCAATGACATTGGCACAGTAGTCATCGTGGACAAAACCCGTTCGGGCATTAATTCGAAAAGGCCAGGGTGATTTTTTGGTATTGACTTCTCCGAAATTCTCTAAATTGCCACCCACAGGCCGGATATTTTTAGCCAAAGCGTCAGCGCAGTGTAGCGCTGCTTGCAAGTAAGGGGCCTCATTCGTCACTTGATAAAATTTGAGATAAGCATAGCCTAATTCGCCGATTTTATCGGGTTCTACGCCGTGCAGTCCGTCGCCCCTAACCCCGTCGTTTTCCCAGCGGGTAGCACCATTATATACCTTTTCAAAAGGGTCGCTGCTGGCATAAGGCACATTTGCGTAGATAAAATGGGGTGGGGTAGTGCCATTTTTTAATTGATAATCCAGCATTTCCCGCACGACTGTGGTATAATCTTCATCGCCGGAGAATACGCGATAATCCAAGACCAAACTCTGCACCATACCCGCATAAGTCATAGCGGGATTGTGCATCCAGCCTTCATTGGAGCGCCCTTCGGCAAATTTTTGCTGGCCAACTAAGTGTGGGCCGCTAAAGCAGCAGGTGACCAAATAGGATTTTAACCCGGTGGCGGAGTCAAGCGGTGTACCCGATTTGATAAATTCGGAGGCTAATTTTGCTACGTGTGCATAGGCCGCACCGGGTGTTTGCGGGGCATACCAAGCCAATATTTTGCCCGCATCGTCTTTCACGATTTCGTGCATACCGAGGCGGTCAGCGTGATCCGGCACAATGGTTTGAGCAATGAGCGGAACACCGGCCAAAACAAAAACAAAAGTTGCTACATAAATATCTTTATACATATTTGTAATTAAATTAATGTAATACGCAGGTGAACAGCAAGGAATATTATTTACTCGTTCCTTATGGTGGTAAAAAAATAACTTATCAAAATTCGTCGGCAAATCATGCCTAATTGTTATGGGTTATTTTTTGGCTGTCCCTTATGGCTTAACTAAAATAATTTTTTGCGTCACAGCGGCTCCGCCACACTGAAGTTTCAGGAAATAAACACCCGGCACCAAACCATCGGCTTCCAAGGGCAGGGCGTATTCCCCGGCTTTTTTATCTTCCTGTACCAAAGTACGGAGGGTTTTGCCCGCGCTGTTGGTCAGGGTAAGTTGAACGGGCAGATTTTGGAGCAGTTGGTACCGTATCATGGTTTGCGTTTGGAAGGGATTGGGATAAACGTGCAGATTGCAAACAGCGGTGGTGGCCTCCGGTCCGGTCACTGTCGTGGTTTTCACGCCTTTACCATAGAGGGTGACCACTCCGTAGGCGGGTACGCTGACCGAGAGGTTGTTGTTGTTGACCGTCGGGGTACTTTGCTGCCAATAGTTGTTATCCGCGGAGGAATATGCCTCGTAAGTGGCTGGTTGTGTGAGGGTTCCACTCAATTGCAGGGTAGCCGTTTGCGCCGTTGTGCCGGTATTGATCAGCACGATGGTCATGGTGCTATTCGCGTCGTGGAGGTAGGCACTGGCTAAAAGGTTGTTGGAGCCACTGACCGTTGTCGTGACCCGTTGCGCGCCGGGTCGGATGTATTTGAAAAAGTGCTTAGCGGCCACATATTTGGGTGCAGCCGCGCCGGAAGCCTGATTGCTGAGGGCAGAAATGGTCACTTTCCCTTGGTCGTCTGCTTCCGTGAACGTCCAATAAACCCAGGCGCTTTGGCGGCCGGTGGTCAGCGCCTGATGTATTTTGAGCGCAATGCTCCAGCCGCCATTGTTCGGGAATCCGGTGTTAGGCGCACGCCAAGGGGCCTCTTCGCCAGAGGTCTCGGTCATCCACGATTTTTTGCCGAGGGCAGCAAATCCTTTGATGTTGGCCGGGATGCCGGGCGCGGGCGCGGCGTTCCAGCCGTTGAGCCACCAATCCCAAAGGTTTGGGCTGGCACCGGCAGCGTTCACGCCGTCGTTGGCATAGCCGTGAATGCAGACAAAATCAAGGGCTTTAAGGGCATCCGGGTCGGCAGCGATGTTTTTGAGGTATTGCAGATTTTTGTGGACAGGGCCACCGTATTCCCACATACCGTAAGCATCGCCACCGAGCAGGTCTTCCGGCCCCATGATGCGAATGTCTTTGAGGTCGGGGTATTTGTCAAATTCCGCTCGTGTAGCCTTCAACGCGGCGATGTACTGGGCAGACAGCGGGTAAGTAGCGCTGTTGTAAAACTGCTCAAAATTGAGTTCGTTTTGGATACTGATGGCGTAAAATTTTGCCTTGTGGTATTGCTGATAGCCTTTCACATAGGCGGCGGTGCTGCGCGCAAACTGCGTCATTGCGCTGGTAGGGCCGGTACCGCCCAGCGCGGCATCGTTGAACACGTTGAGGGGGGTATTTGACACGTCCAGCCGGCCTCCGGCAAAGTTGCCACCCCAAATAAAGGGCCATTTTGCCCCGGATACCGGCCCCGGCCACCAGTTTTGCGACCAGGCATTGCCGGAAGCCACCTTCACCCAGGGCAAGGGCGACCAAAAGGAGCCGATGAGTTTGAAATCGCCCAAGGCCACTTTTTGCGCCATGCCACTACTGATGGCACCGTCGGGGCTGTACGTGAAATAGGCCATATTGTTATCAATATTTGGACCCATGATGGCGATGGGGGCGTTTTGGCCCCCAAAAGTTCTGGAATAATCATTGGGGCCGGTGTAGGTGCGCACCCGGTTATTTTCCGGTCCGTTGGGGTTGGCGGGGTCTTCGAGGTTGAACACGTTTTTGACGCTGGAACCCATAAACCAAGGGGAGTAATAGCTGAGGTTGGAATGTGGGGCTTTCAATTTTGGTGTCAGGTCAACGCGGTAAATGGAAGCACCCAGATCATTGTAGTACAATTGTTGCCACCAAGGCTGGTTCACGGCTGCGTCGCCCTGATGCGACCCAAACCCATCCATCACCTGCTGGCGATCGGTAGCCAGCACTTGGATGTTGGCAGTTTGCGCCCAGCCGGAAAGAGCAGAAAACGCGGTTAAAATAAAGGAAAACAGACTTTTTTTCATAAAAATTTTTTTGCATGTTAATGAATGAGCACAGCAATTCGCTAAGTATTGACTATCAGCATTTTGTGTTATTTTTTTCAAAATGAACTGCAATTTCTCATTTTGAAACACCACAAGTCGAGTCGTGTTTGAAATTTCGAAATCCCGAAATCACAGCCCCCCATTCCCCCGCATCCAGTTTAGGCAGCGCTCCATCCATTGGTCGCGGGTTGTTTTGTTGTTCATGCCGAAGCCGTGTCCACCTTTCTGGTAGAGGTGGAGTTCTGCCGGTATTTTGTGTCGGAGCAGGCTTTGATAAAACAAGATGCTGTTATCGGATTTGACACCGTCGTCGTCGCTGGCGTGTACCAAAAAAGTTGGCGGGGTTTGGGCCGTCACTTGTAGCTCATTAGAGTAATAGTTTTTCTTTTCCACAGAAGGGTTTTTTCCCAACAATTGGTCCCTGGACCCGATGTGTCCCACGCTGTCCTGAAAACTGATGACCGGGTAGATCAGGATCATAAAATCAGGGCGCAGGCTGATACCGCCAGCATCCGGTATGACGGCGGTGGCAAAATGCGTTCCGGCAGTGGAGGCGAGGTGTCCGCCGGCAGAAAATCCCATGATACCGATCTTGTTAGCGGCTATATGCCATTCCACTGCGCGTTGTCGCACCACCTTAATGGCCTGTTGCGCATCCTGTAACGGGCCAATTTCTTTATTGGGCATGGTGGCATCGTTGGGTATGCGGTACTTTACGACAAAGGCCGCCACGCCTTTTTCGTTCAATTTTCGGGCGACATCCGTGCCTTCGTGGCTGCTGGCATTGACCCAATAGCCGCCGCCGGGGCAAATAATGACGGCAGTGCCATTGGCCTTCTTTTTCGGAGGCAAAAAGATGCTCAGCGTCGGACGGGAAATATTACGGACGATGGTAATCCCGTCTTTTTGTTCTGAGGTTTCCTCATCAGCCGAAGGCTTGCTGTTGGGTATGGCACCGGGATACAAGGGGATTATTTGCTGGGCCATGGTCGTAGCGCTCACGCAAAAGGAGAAAAGGATGAATGTGAGTTTGTTTTTCATGGCGCAATGATAAAAATAAAAAGCCGCACAGCACAATTTTTTACTTTTGGCTATGCGGCTAATTCACTTACCTATTGTAGGAAGAACATTAAGACTTTACTATTGACACGTTACTAATAACCTGGATTTTGGCGCATATTCGGGTTCAAATCCAACTCATTGCCGGGTAAGGGCCAAAGGAGGTTAGTAGGGAGTTGAATTTGAATACCTGCCGGGCTGTCTGTGCTGAAATCGAAGCCCTGAAGGCTGATTTTTCCAGCGGCATTCCAACGTTTGAGGTCCCACCAGCGGTGACATTCCTCTCCGGCCAATTCTACGAAACGCTCATTGGCGATCCAGCCCAACACTTTAGCTTTGTCACTTTCTGCCGTGTTAAGATTGGCGGGAACGGCACCGGCATCCCGGGCGCGGGTGCGCACCAGATTGACAAATGCAATAGCAGCGGCATTGGTGCCACCACTTTCCAAAGTGGCTTCTGCTTTCAGGAGGATCACGTCGGCAAAGCGCAGGATGCGTGGATTGTTGACAGACCCTACACCAGCCTGGGTTTTTTGGTCGGTAGTGACGTATTTCCTGATGTCGCGGGTGGCAGGGTCCATGGTAGCCTCCAAGCGCGGATCACCGGTTTCAAAAGCTTGCAGCAGTTTTTTGGTAGCCACAAAACGCGGCGCACCAAAGAGGCTCCAGTGGTTCTCATACCAGCCCCAATAAGCGGAAGTGGAACCTACGCCGCTGCTTTCAAAGTCATTGCTAAGCCAGACGTTGTCAAAACCGGGTTGTGCTGCCTGAAATTCAAAAAGCGATTCGCCGTTATTTTCGTCGGTGTAAGCAAAATTATCAGCAAACTTGGCAATCAAAGTACCTTGCACCTTGTTTAAGGCGGTCAATGCCGAGGTGAAATCAGCGGTGGCTTTGTTGTAAGAGCCGCGAAACACCAAGGCTTTGCCCAAAAAGGCATTGGCGGTGTTGGAAGTAACGCGGCCGGCATCCGTCGCCGGATAAGTAGCGGGCAGTTTTCCGGCGGCGGCCTCGAAATCGGCAATGGCCTGATCCAGGAGTTGCATACCGGAGGAGTTGGCGGGCCGCAGGAGGGCCTCATCGGGGGTGTCCACCCGCTTGATGCGGACGGGGCTGGTGCCGAAGTAGTTGAAAAGGCAGAAGTGCATATAGCCGCGCAGGAAGGTGGCCTCTGCCTTCATGCGATCCGCCAAACCGGGGGTTTTGATCAACTTTCCGCCGTCTTCGTCAATTTTTTGGATGGTAGTATTGGCCCGGTCAATCAATTCATAAGCCTTTTTATAGTAATAGTTCAAGGAACCATTAGAAGCATTCAGACCGGCAAAAGTTTCAAAGGGAGAAGTGCCGACGGTAGTGATGTCGTCGCCGGGCAGTTGCCACATCCCGTGGATGGAGCCACCGCCGTTGAACCAATAAATATCTGAAAGTTTGGCATATACGCCAATGACGGCCCGGTTATAGTCCTGCTCTTCGTCAAATACGCTGGCTTCGGTCTCCGACAGCGGCAGGAGGTCAAGGTTGGATTCTTTGCAAGACCAGTACAGCAATCCACTAATCAGGAATAGCACTGCGGTAATAATTAATTTTTTCATATTATTTATATCAATAATGGTTATTTAAAATCCGGCGTTGATGCCGATGGCAAATTGGCGGGCAGGTGGAATAAAGGAACCATCACGGCTGCTTCTTTCTTCCGGGTCAAGCCCGGTCCATTTGGTGAACAAGAGGGTATTGGTACTGCTCACATAGAGACGGAGTTTTTGCATTTTCATCCGGTTAAGCATGGCCTTAGGGAGTGAGTAGCCGAGTTGGATGTTTTTCAAGCGCAAAAATCCGGCATCTTCAATGAAACGATCGCTGAAACGCAGGCTGTTGTTGGGGTCATCCGCCACGGCACGCGGGATGGTAGCACCCGTGTTTTGGGCGGTCCATCGGTCTTTGATGGTAGAGGACATATTTAAGCCGGTAGCAGCCATGCTTTCAAATCCATAACGAGCGGTATTCACGGCTTGTACATCGCCTACACCTTGAAAAAACACGGACAAGTCAATGCCTTTGTACCCAAAATCGAAGTTGAAGCCATAGAAATAACCGGGAACGGTTTTGCCCAAATAGGTACGGTCGTTGGGGTCTATTTTACCGTCAGGTGCGGTAATGACCGGGTCGCCTGCTTCGGCACCGGGGCTGTTGACATCCACGAAACGAATGTCGCCTGCCGATACGCCATTGGCGTTGTTGACTAACTTATCGTCGTTTTGGGCTTTCCACGTGTCCAATTCGGCTTTGCTGGCAAAAATACCATTGGTCTGATAGCCCCAGAGGTAATTGATGCTTTGGCCAACTTCTATGCGTCCGCCTTCGCCACCGGAAGGCTGGTCGCGGAAGGTTTTTTCCACCACATTTTTCACGGTGGTGAGGTTGCCACTCACGCCGTAGGTGAGGTTGCCCACGCGATTGTTCCAGCCGAGGGTAAATTCCATACCGGAGTTGCGCACGGAGGCGATATTGATAACGGGGTCATTCTGGTTGCCCACGCTGGCGGGGAAGGCCGCCACCTGCAAGATACCCGTTGTTAGGCGGTTGTAATATTCAATGGTACCGCTAAGGCGTTGGTTTAAAGCCAGAAAGTCGAGGCCGAGGTTGGAGGTAGTGGAAACTTCCCAGGTCAGGTCGCGGGTAGCGAAATCCGGAAAATTAAGACCACCGACTAACACCCCAAAGCCATTGCCGGCACCAGAACCAAAGGAGTAGTCGGGTGTATTGCTGGAGCGCGAAAGAAAGGCGTAAGAACGAGTTTCCTGGTTGCCCAATTTACCCCAGCCAGCGCGCAGTTTCAGGTCGTTGATGGCACCTATTTTTTCCATGAAACGCTCCGAGCTGATGCGCCAAGCAGCAGCCACGGAGGGGAAAGTACCCCAGCGATATTCCGGTGCGAAACGGGAAGAACCATCACGGCGCAGCGTGGCATCTAAATAATAACGGCCAGCATAGTTGTAACTCATACGGCCCATGTAACCCTGCAAGGCATTGTCTTCTCTGAAAGAACCGGAACTATTGAACCTGTCCACGCCGGAAAGGCCCCAGTAAATGGGGTTGGCTGCCGGATTTTGGTTGTTGCCGCCCAAGGAGCCATAACCCGAATACCGCTGATCCATGGCATTGGTTAATAAACCGAGGTGGTGACTGCCAAAGGAGCGGTCGTAACTGATGCTGAACTCTTTGACTAAGTTGAAATTATTCACGTTGCGTTCCCCGTAAGAACCTTTGGAAGTACCATCGCCGAGGGCAAAGGGATTGCCGGGTGTTTCGCTGTAATACGTGTTACCCCAGGCAAAGGTGTGGCCGTAGCGCAGGCTGTTGGAGTAATCTGCGCTGAGCGTACCCTTGAATTTCAGTCCTTTGAGCGGCTGTATTTGTAAAAAAGCGGTACCCATGTTGCGCAAAATGCGGTATTGGTCGTCAGTGGCGCTGCGGAAGGCAAAACCGTTGGTGCTGCTTTCCGGCCCCCATAAGAGGTTGACTTTGTCTATCTCCTGCGGTGCGCCGGGATCGGCCTTGGAGGGGTCGTAGTTGGCATTGGCTTTGAACGTCACGTCTGCCGTGGGGGCAAAACCGTAGGGGTTAGCCGGGTCGTAGATGGGCTGCCAGGGGGATACGCTGGCGGTTTGGCGCATATCAAAATTACCGCCACCGAGGTTCGTCTCGTCGCGGGCTTGCACGTAGCCGAGGCGGAAATTCACGCCAGTTTCCAACCAGGAGTTGAGTTTGCTGTTTAGCACGGCGCTCATGGTGTAGCGTTCCAAATTAGCACCTTTAAGTGGGCTTTCGGTGAAAGAATAACCACCGGAAAGGCTGTAATTGGTGGTGTTGGTGCCACCGTAGATGCGCATACTCAAGTCGCTGTTGACGGCATTTTTCTGGATGTTTTCTTCCTGCCAGTCGTAGTTAGAGGCGTTTCTAAACTTATCCATCGCCGCTTTCAATTCCGGTTTAATGACAGCACCCGTATTATTGGCGTAGGATTCTTCCAAAAAGGACACTAATTCGGAAGAAGTGAGCATCTCATAGCGTTGCGTAATGTTTTGTACCCCGAAAGAAGAGTTGATATCAATTTTTGGTGCGCCGGCCTTACCTTTTTTGGTGTTAATGAGTATTACGCCATTGGAGGCACGCACCCCGTAAATAGCGGCGGCAGAAGCATCTTTCAATACGGAAATGCTTTCAATGTCGTTGGGGTTGATGAGGGTGAGGATGTTGATCCCTCCGCGCAGGTCGCCTTCTCTGCCACCTTCGTTGCCGTTTTGCCACTCAGTGATGGGTATGCCGTCCACTACGTAAAGGGGTTCGTTGTTGCCTAAGGTGCTGACACCCCGGATGCGTACCGTCGGGCGGGTACCCGGTGCCCCACCGGGAGTGGAGACCAATACGCCCGGAATGCGGCCCTGCATCGCCATTTCAGGTGCCTGAGAAGTGCTTTTTTCTATTTCTTTGGTGCCAATAGACGAAACAGACCCGGTAATGTCTCTGCGCGAACGCTCGCCATAACCGATGACCACTGCTTCGGATAATACATTGGTGCCTTCTCCCAAGAGCACATTGACCTGGGTTTGATTGCCCACCAACACTTCTTTCGATTCAAAACCAGTGTAGGAAAACACCAACACCGCATTGGCATCCGGCACATTGATGGAATAGGCTCCCGTCGCGTCAGTGGTGGTGCCGCGTGTGCTGCCTTTGACGGAGACGGTAACGCCGGCCAAACCTTCGCCCGAAGCGTCTGTTACCTTTCCACTAACGATTTGCTCGGCTTCGGTAAAGACCATCTTTTTTTCTGTTGCCGGCAGCGCCTCCAAGGAGTTCATCCGGCCATCTACCGTGCTCTTTAGCAGGATGCGGCCATCAAAAACCTCATAACTCACGTGGAGCGGGAATAGAATAGTATGGAGGACGGTGCCTAATCTTTCATTTGCAACGTCTATACTGATGAGCTGATCGGCCTTAATGGCATTGGAGCTGTAAACAAACTTAGTGTTCGTCTGCTTTTCGATCTTTTTCAAGACCTTTTTGATCTTCTCTGATTCTATTTTTAGGGAAATGATCTTTTCGAGTACCCCTTGTTTATGGTTGGGGTTGGCTTGCGTAAACCCCATAAAATAAAGGCTCAAAAAGACGGTAAAACAGGCAACTTTGAATATGCTGTTGCGCGAGGTTGGGTACAATTTTGCTTTCATACAATCTATAATTTAATTTAAAAATGATTACAACCTTTTCCTTCAATCAAAATGTGGGTACCCTCCGCCCGATAACGTGCACCCACCGACTGGCAAATCAACTCTATTTGGGTAAACAGCGGCAACGCATTCAAATCTGCGGTAATCTGACAGTTTTTTAGCGCCTCATTGGCCAAAATAAAATCTAATCCATAAGCCTTTTTCAATTGCGCTAATACTTCCGGCAAGAGGACATCTTCAAATGTCAAATCAATGATGACTGGTTTTCCTGGTTCTTCGGATTTGATGACTTGGGCATTTTTGGCGATGCCAGTTTCTAATTGTTGCGTTTCTGTGTGATAAATCACTGTTTGGTTGCGGGTCAGGATCGCTTTATGTTGGCGAACCGTTTCTTTTTTGGAACCATCATACACGGCTACTTTCCCGGTTATTACCACCACTTCAATCGGTGCATTGCCCGTTGGTGCATTTACCGAAAAAGAAGTACCGATGGCTTCGGTGGTCAAATTACCGGTGTGTACCATAAAAGGTCTTTGTGCATCTTTTACTACTTTGAAAAACCCTTTTCCGATTAAATAAACATGGCGGGCCAGCTGCCCGAAACTGTCCGGATAGGAGAGTGTGCTGGCTGGGTCTAAGGTCACTTCGCTGCCGTCGGGCAAATTGATCTTTTGGATTTTACCGGAAGTATTGCGAATTTCGAGGTCTGTTTTAGGTAGCGTTTTGCCGGCAGTATCGCCACCATCATGCTTCAGGATATATTGCCCTCCTACCCATAATACAAGCGCCAAGGAGGCTGCTACTGCGCACAAGTAAGTGAAGAATACTTTCCCAAAATTTTTTTTTGGCAAGGTGTTGTGTTTTATTTTTTGCCATAATTCGGCAGCGGTCACCTCCTGCTCCGCTCCTGTCAGCAGCGGTTTTGGCTGTTCCGTCACGCGGGCATGCCATTGTTCTACCAGTGCTGCCTCATCGGGCATACATCGCCCTTCTAAGTATTTTTCAAGCAGTATATCAAATTCGTGCTGTGTCATTTTTGTGTTTTTAGTTGTCAGATTGGTAAGGTTTGAGTGCCTCTTTCAGAAATTTTAGGGATTTAGTGATGTGGTATTCTACCGTTTTTTCGGAAAAATTGAACAGGGCGGCTATCTCGCGGTTGGACATATTTTCAAAACGGCTCAAACGGAACACTTCGGCGGTTTTTTCCGGCAATTTTTTCAGGGCATCTTCCACGGCATCCGCCAGTTCATCGAAGTTGGAGATGGCTTCACCCTTGCCACTTTGCTCTATTTCACGAAAAATGAGGTACTCCTGATATTTTCTGAACGTGATTTGGGATTTAATGAGGTTATTAGCGCAGTTTTTTACCGAAACAATGAGATAAACGGGCAATTGTTGTACCTTCAGGGCCTCCCGCCGTCGCCAAATACTTTCAAATACATCCTGCACAATCTGCTCGCTGTCCTGCTTTGAACCCGTAAATTGGTGGGCCACCTGATACATCCGGTACCAATAGCGTTGATAAATGGCTTCGAAAGCCCGCTCATTGCCTTGCCGGAGCAGGTCAACGAGGGAATCGTCTGTATAAGCAACAAAAGGATTAGAAAACATCAGACGTATAAGTGTAGGGCGGAATTGATAATTCTTTGACCGTGGTGTATATTAAGGTCAAAGATCGAAGGAAAATCCCTAAAGCAGGGGCGATTTATTTTTAATTTATTTTTGTTGCAAAACAAATCCCCGCAAAAAATCGTCATTTGCGGCACTGTCATAAATATAATAGGCAGGAAATAAAAAAAACCAGTTAACTTTATCCCTTGAAATGACAGACTCATCACCAGCATTCGCATAACCCACTTTTATGCAAACAATAGAAATTCAAACAGGTGTTCGCGTTGGCTTTGAGGATATCCTCATCGGTATCAGGCAATTAGATAATCAGGCTCTGACAAAATTTGCTGGCGAAGTCAATGCTTTACTCGCCCAACGAGAAGTCAAGACATCCGCCGTGCAGGAGGCTGAATTGATAAAAAAAATCAAGATTGTCATTCCCGCGAGCATGAGGCAGCGGCAAAAACAACTCTGTGCCCGATTAGAAGCAGACACCATTAGCAAGCAGGAAAAAGAAGAATTGGAACTTCTGCACAATATGATGGAAAATAAAGCAGCAGAGCGGATTTTGCTGATGGGCGAATTAGCAAAATTGCGCGGTATCACCGTTCAGCAAATTGTAGCAGAGTTCAGGCCCAAAACTTCCCATGCGTAAACGGACACCTACGGCCGTCGAGCGATTCTTTGTGGAAGAACGTGCCAAAGGCTGCTGCGAATACTGTAAGTTCCCGCTCGCTTACTCGCACGATGCCTTCCATATCGAGCATATCTATCCAAAATTTTTGGGCGGTTTATGGTCATTCGACAATTTGGCATTTTCCTGCGACGGTTGTAATTCCAAAAAATGGTTACGTATTGAGTGGGCCGATCCTGAAACGAGCATAAAAACCTTACTTTTTCATCCTCGACAAGACGTTTGGACGGAGCATTTTGCCTAGAATGAAGAATTTACTCATATCCTCGGCAAAACTCCAAGCGGAAATGCCACCATTGATTTATTGCAATTAAACCGTCAGGGGTTGGTCAACGTGCGGCGAGCATTGAGGGCTTATGGCATTTACCCCACCGAGTAAATAGCCCAATACAAACAACCCACTGCTAATGGGAAAGACGACCTTTAAGTGCTATTCAACTACAAAATCGGGGCGACTATTTATCGCCGATCTTAGTTCGGCGCAGAATCAGTAACATTTGATGCGAGCCGAACAGGGTTCGGCTGTACGCACCTCGATTTTGTCACGCACTCCCATTATTTTTGTTGCAAAACAAACCCCCGCAAAAAATCGTCATTTGCGGCAGCCAGCCATAGTTGGCGAGACCCAACCCGCACCGAGACCAAAGATTTTTGGTCGTAAGGCGCGTAAAACCCGCTTTCTTCGGGCAATAAAACCTTGAAATTGCCCCGGCCATCGTTGAGCAGCACCTGCCCGCTGCCCGCATCGTAGCGGCCCGTCTGCGCATCGGGCGCATAAGAATTGCCCGTCAGCAACAGATCCGTGTGGCCGTCGCCGTTAAAATCGCCCTTGCCAATACCATAGATCGGTGCAATTTGTGCCAGCGTGGGAAATGCGTGGAATACCCAAGCTTGTCCAACGCGGTTTTCGAGCCAGCCCGAAGCCAGGTTCCGACATTCAAAAACGGTCATGTTTTTCCGGCTGTTGACCGGAAAAACTTGCTCAAAATCAGCGGCTCCGTATTCTTTATACTGCTTAAAACGCCGTCGCATGGCCAAAATCTGATTGATGAGCTGGTCGCGGAAAGGGTAGGGGTATTCCCGCCCCTCTATATAGTAGGTCATCACCGATTCCGGCTTGCCATTGCTGTCAAAATCATTGCGATACACGCGCAGGGGTTGTTCCGGCGAAGCCTTGTAACGGGTGTTCCAGCCCTGATTGCCCAAGGCAAAATCCAAGTCGCCGTCGCCATCCAAATCCGTCGCCGCAAGGCTGTTCCACCAACCCGAATGCGCCTCCAAACCCGCACGGTTGCTTACGTTTTGCAAATGCCCACCCGTATTCCTCCACCATTGCGGCCCCGTCCATTCCCCGGCCAAAAGCAGGTCGGGTTGCCCGTCGCCATCCGCATCCGCCCAGATGCCCGAACGAATCATGCCCGCCCGCCGCAAACCCGGTGCCCATTCGTCGGTGACATCCGCAAATCGCTGCCCGCCTTCATTGCGCAGCAAGTAACTTTCGCCCGCCTCCGGCCAGCTGCCGGGTTGGCAGTAGCCCCCCACAAACAAATCCAAATCCCCGTCCTTATCCGCGTCAGCGGCGGCCACGCTGCCCGCGCTGCCGCGCAAATCGGGCAGTGCTGACACCTCATACCCAAACGCGCCGTATCCGTTATTTCGATAAAAGCGATGCCGGTAAAATTCGGATCCCGCCAGCCGTTCATTGCCGCCCGAAGCCGCGTACAAATCCAAATCACCGTCGCCGTCGGCGTCAAATAACAAGACACCTGCATCCTCCTGATCCCGGTGTTCCCCGCAAATTTCCTGCACCTTGAAGCGTCCGCCGGGCTGTTGAAGCAGCAATTGAGCGGCCTGCCCCGCCGCTCCGCCCATCACCACATCCTCCAATCCATCGCCGTTTACATCGCCCGTTGAGAGCGGCGGCCCCCGGCGCGAATACTGCTGTGGCACCAAAAAATCGCGGTCAAAATCGTCGAACTCATTTTCCCGGTGGCGCACTTGGAGGGCATTAATGGCCTCAAAAGGCATAAAAAGCGGGTTTTTTGCCGCACTAGCTCCTTTTTGGGGGCGCGCGCTTTCTTTCCAATCCATGGTGATCACCTGATCGGCGGCCACCGATTCCAGCGTCTGTTCGCGGCCGTCGGGCCAGCGCAGGTGCAGCCGGGCAAGGGTATTTTTACCCAAACCAAAATGCGCGAAGGGTTCTACACTCGATCCATAGCCGCGTACGGTGGTATGGTAGTGGGTTTGGCTCAAGTCCGCTGCCCGGTGATTGGGGTTGCTAAGCGTAAGCGTGGCTCCGAGGCCCTCCCGATTGCCGGGTTTTCCCTTCAATTGTACCCGCAGATAATGGGCCGCCGGGGCCTTGTTTTCGTGCAAAAAAGCCGGGTCTTGGATGTTATTGCTGACCACATCCAAATCGCCGTCGTTGTCCAAATCCGCAAACACCGTACCATTGGAATAAGAGGGCTGTTGAAAGCCCCAAGCAGCCGATACGTCTTTGAACCGCGCTTCGCCCTGATTCAGAAAGACGTAATTGTGCTTATACACACCGGGGAGTTTGGCCGCAGCCGCCTTCATGCGGGTGGCAATGGCTTCGGGGGTGCCAAACACGCCTTCTTCCCGCGTATAGGTGATGAAATCCAAATCCGTGATGTCGCGGCGGTAACCATTGGTGATGAGGAGGTCGCGCAAGCCGTCGTTGTCAATATCCGCCAGGAGGGGAGTCCAGCTCCAATCCGTTTTATAGACTTCGGCCAATTGACCAATTTCCGCAAAGATGGCGGTTTTTTTGCCGCCCGGAGCCAGGGCATCGGGTACGAAACCCATGTTGAGTTGTAGCGAATTGCGCACGTACTGGGGTTCATAGCCGGCTTCCGTCATCAATCGAAAGCGCTCCTTTCCCGTTTTTCCAAACATCGTTTTTTGCCGCAGATTGTCATTGGGCAGCATATCCAATTCCACGATGTCGGGCCGACCGTCGGCGTTCAGATCGGCCACATCCAAGCCCATACCGTTGTTGCTTTCATGGCGGCAATAATCGCCGATGCGATTAGTAAAAGTGCCGTTGCCGTTGTTTTCCCACAGAAAATCACTGGAGATAAAATCGTTGGCCACGTAAATATCGGGTCGGCCATCGGCGTTGAAATCATTGACACAGACCCCCAATCCCCAACCTTCGGTTTGTATGCCCGCCTGGCGCGATACGTTGACGAAGCCCTTGCCGCCCGTGGCCGGGTTGCCGTCGTTGCGGTAGAGGCGGTCGGTGGAAGGTGCCGAGCCATCGCGGCGTACCGGACGGATGGCATTTCGATCTATTTTTTCCAAGGAATTGTTGAGGAGGTACATATCTAAGTCGCCGTCCGCATCATAATCGAGCCACGCCGCCTGCGTGCAATAACTCGTGTCGGCAAGCCCCCATTCGGCGGCCATTTCTCGAAAAATGGGTTGTTTTGTTTGGGGCGACCGACCCTGATTCACAAAGAGGAGGTTGGCATTGGGTTTTTTCCGCGACGGATAAGGCGGATTGGCGGTGCAGACGTAGATGTCGGGCAGCCCATCCTGATTGATGTCGGTGATGCTCACGCCCGTACACCAGGCGCGGGTACTGACCCCCGCAGCCTCGGTGAGGTCTTCAAATATCCAGTTGCCCCGATTCAGGTAAAGGCGACTGCCGACCTGATTGCCCGCAAAGAACAAATCCTGACGGCCATCACCGTCGAAATCGGCGACCCCGACCCCGGCGCCATTATAGATATACATGTAGTTGAAAATGCTAAACGTGTCGCTTTCCTGGATGGCATTGGCAAAAAGCACCCCTGTCTCGGCGGGTGTTCGGAGTTGAAAACCAGCCGGTCCGGGTGCTGCTTCGGGCCGACACTGGTAGCAGAGGGTGGTGAAGAGGAGGCCGGCGAAGAGGCCGGCAATGCTGTTGTGGGCGCGGAGGGAGTAGAAAAAGTTCATGCTTTGCCGGGTAGCTGGTAGCGGATAGAAAGTGCGTTCAACGCATTCATTCCCGCATGGTGATTCAGGCAGCAAATGACGGAAATTTATTTGGCCCGGAAGTAAAAAAGTAATTTTGAGTTTAATTTTTTGGCTTTTTGGCAATTTTAGGAACGGGTAAATAATAATTTTATAGTTTTAGGCAGGGGAACATTTTACAAAACTTGTCAAACCCGCTGAATGTGGTTCTTAATATGAATGCTCATCCTGCCACGCACCTGGTGTGGTGCAAAAAAACAGCTACACTGACCGACAGGAAGCAACTATTCCAGTTTTATGGTGTTCTTGCGTCTAAGAAACCTAAAATCACTGCTCGTTTTGTTAGAACTCGAACTTAATTTGCGTTCACTGCTCCTGCTGATAGCCATGGTGCAGGGCATTGTCATCGCAGTCTTGTTGCTGTGGCGCGGCTTTCGCCAAAGGCGGGTGGAGGACTATTTCCTTGCGGGGCTGCTCTGTTTCCTGACCTTTTCGCTGATTGAGCATTTTTTAGGATTTATGGGCGTTTACGATAACATGAGGGAGCGGGGGCAGGACATCACCTTTTTCCCTTTTTCCAATAAATTGACTTGGGGCCCACTGATTTGGTACTACGTGCTGGGCCTCACCGATGGTAATTTCAGGTGGAAACGCCGTTATTACGGGCATTTTTTGCCCGCGCTGCTTTATTATGCCTTTCATTTGGGCGTTTGGGGTTTGCCTCCATCGGTCAAAGGTTCACTTTTTGGGCAATTGTGGTTTTGGCAAATCTCCCTGGGGGTAGAAATTGCCTTTTATTTGCTCGCATTTTGGTATTTATGGATGGTCTTGCGTCGCTATCAAGCCTATCGCCAGCTGGTAGATGCCGAATATTCTAATACCAGCCAAATCATGCTGACTTGGTTGCGCAATTTTATATATGGTTTTTTTATTTATTTATGTTTTGATTTGGTCTTTAATCTAATCGGGCTGGTGTCCAATTTCGGATACAACGACGCGTATTGGCTGGAGTTAATTAGGGCCATTCATTTGTATTACATCAGCGTCACAGGTTGGGCTTTTGCTCAAAAAACGATAGTTCCCTTCCACGTGCTGGAAAAAAGTGCACCAATTGCCGATGCCGCAGCGGGACAGACGGAGCCTTCCACCGCAAAGGTAACCGGGAAAACACCCATTTCCTCGGAAACATTGGAGGTTTATCGCCACCAATTAGCACAATTTATGGAAAAGGAGCAACCTTGGTTGGATGCTGAACTAACTTTGTCGCAGTTGGCCACAAAAATCTCTTTAAATACGTCTCAACTCTCTTATTTGATCAACAGCGGCTTTGACAAAAATTTCAATGATTTTGTCAATAACTATCGCGTAGAGGCCGTGAAACAAAAAATGCGCGATCCCGCCTTAGCGCACCTTTCTTTATTAGGAGTGGCTTTTGAGTGCGGGTTTAACTCAAAAGCCACCTTTAATAGAGCCTTTAAAAAAAATACCGGTGCTTCGCCAAGTGCTTATTTAAAATAAGTAGTCCACGGTCAATAGTCGGCAATCCACAGTCTCACAAACCTTTGATAATAAGGTAATTAATGAAATTCAGAACCACGATTATTGCTATTTACCTGTTTATTAGCGCAAAAAGAGGGATTGTCTGGCCCAAAAAAGATCTACCTGAAAATAGCAAGTTATTATTTACCTTTCACTTACTCGTTCCTAAAGATTTTTTTCGG
>Ga0209181_10001179_pt1 | contig 46348 bp, 50 predicted proteins | sample MAT05_FD_187208 | JGI IMG/M metagenome (GOLD analysis project Ga0209181, IMG submission 187208) | Freshwater microbial communities from Lake Fryxell liftoff mats and glacier meltwater in Antarctica - MAT-05 (SPAdes) (version 2) | ecosystem: Environmental > Aquatic > Freshwater > Ice > Liftoff... | reverse complement strand
TTACCAACATTTTTGAGAAATCGAAGATTTCTCAAAAATGTGAATTCTAAACCTCTTAGAAGTCCCAAATTGTCGCCCGAACCGCCCCCCTGCCCCCCAATTCTGGGGGGTTCTGAGATCGAAGTCTCCCAGAATTGGGGCCTTAAAGCCTTTCAGGCATATATGAAAAGGGGGCGAGTGCAAGGTCTAGGGCATTTATCAGACACTCTCCAAGCTTTTTAAGAGATGTTGGTAATGACAAGCCTCTTGGGAGAGGGATTTAGGCTTCGACGTGAGCGCTCAGCCGAACGGTGAGGGTCTATACTGGCTGTACAACAGGGTTTCCAGCATCTCCACAAAAACTGTCCGAAGTATTGCCCCATGGTAGAGATGACAGAGATGGGGGTCATAAGATATTGCTTCAACCGTACAGTTTCAAGATTTGACGTAGTTAATATGACAACGGTGTAGTGTGCTAATCTTCTACTGTTTGTCATAATTTACGATCGGTGTTCAATAGGGCAACTAGCCTAAAAACAGTGGAGACTTGGGTGACAGAGCAAAACTCTACTGACCGAATTTTGCTTGTTGAGGATAACGATGCTAACCGACAACTGTTGAGCGACTACCTCATTTATTGCGGGTATACCCTCTCTAGCTTGTCGGGAGGAACTGGATTTTTCGAGGCGTTAGAAGAATTTCAACCTCATTTAGTTTTGTTGGATCTAAAGTTGCCTGATATTGATGGCTACACGCTTCTAGGACAACTGCAACAAAAACCCACGCTGCACGATATCCCAGTCATTGTAGTTTCAGCCTTTGCCTTTCAAGCCGATCAACAACGGGCACTCCAGCTAGGGGTTTGCCGTTACTTCGTCAAGCCTGTGAACCTAAATCATCTCAAGCAGGCTATCCAAGAGGAACTGCACGGGGCAGAGAGCACAACGGATGACAATATCTCAGACAACCTTACCTTAGACAATCTTGAATAGGAGATTATAAATTTTGCTTCGAGATGAATGCCTCTAGTGTTCTGTCAGAAAATTTTGAGGGGTCGAAGACCCTCAAAATTTAACTCCAACTAACCTCGCACCTTTCAGCTACCCGTCAGTTAATGATTGACAGACTACTAGAGCTATTTGAAGCATTTGTTATTTGGCTTACGCCAGAAAGAGTAGGATTGCTACAGCATTGATGCTTCACCCATCCCATTTCCTATTCCCTCTGCTACAGACCTATGACCGATCGCCTCCTCCCAGATCTGATTCAGCAAATGCTCCAACCGGGGTTCTATCCCCACCCCGTCACAGAGCCAATTCAACTGATTCAAACCCACGTCTCCTATGTCTTGCTCACAGGTGACCTGGTTTATAAGCTCAAGAAGCCTGTGAACTTTGGCTTTTTGGACTACAGCACTCTGGAGAAGCGACAGCATTTTTGTGCAGAGGAATTTAGGCTCAATCAGCGGGGAGCCTCGGAGTTGTACATTGAGGTGCTACCCATTACCCAGTCGGCTCAAGGGCAGTTTCAGCTAAATGGACTAGGTGAGCCGGTAGAATATGCCTTGAAAATGCATCAATTTCCCCAAGAGCAACTCTTCAGCGCTCTGTTTGCACAGGGAGAACTGACTCCAGCCCTAATGGAAAACCTGGGTCAAGTAGTTGCTCAATTCCATGCCAAAGCTGAGATCAATGACTACATCCGTGGCTTTGGCCAGGTGGAACAGATCCGCAAGGCGATCGACGAAAATTATCAACAAACCGAAAAATACATCGGTGGGCCCCAAACCCCGGCCCAGTTTCAAGCCACCAAAGAGTACAGCGATCGGTTTTTCATTGAGCAAGCCACCGTGTTCACCGATCGCATCCAACAAAACCGCATTCGCGAGTGTCACGGCGACCTGCACTTGCGAAATATATGTCTCTGGCAGGGCTTGAAGTCCTCAGATCCTGAAACACCAACCATCCTGCTATTCGACTGCATCGAGTTCAACGAAGACTTCCGCTTTGTCGATGTCATGTTTGATGTAGCCTACGCCATTATGGATTTAGAGGCGCAGCAGCGCCAAGATCTCAGCAATGCCTATCTAAATACCTACGTGGAAACAACGGGCGACTGGGAAGGGCTGCAAGTATTGCCCCTGTATCTGAGCCGCCAAGCTTACGTCCGTGCCAAGGTCAATTCGTTCCTGCTGGATGATCCCGCCATTCCAGACTCCGTGAAACAGGACGCTAGCCACACCGCTGCCCAATACTATCAATTGGCATGGCAGTATACAAAACCCCGGCAAGGTCAGCTATTTTTAATGGCAGGACTCTCTGGTTCAGGTAAAAGTACCACCGCCCGCCAACTTGCTCGACGCACAGGAGCCATTCATATTCGCTCCGATGCAGTTCGTAAACACTTGGGTGGAGTCAACCTTTACGATCGCGGCGGGGACGACCTCTATACCCCTGAAATGACCCAAAAAACCTACGATCGCCTCCAACAACTAGGGCTGATGTTGCTCAAACAAGGCTACTCTGTCATCCTGGATGCGAAGTACGATCGCCAACTGCTGCGACAAGGGGTCATTGAACTAGCCCAAGCTGCCCAGATGCCTCTGCAAATTCTGCATTGCTCTGCACCGCCGGACGTGCTTCAGACACGGTTACATCAGCGCACAGGCGACATTGCAGACGCGACAGCCGACCTGCTGCCGCAGCAGTATTTGGAACCCTTTACCCCAGCCGAGCAAACCATTCTAAAAACGATAGACACTACCCACGATATCGAGCAGCAGCTTGATCAAATTACGTCAACCCTAACACCTCTGCATCCGTGACTAGACCTGCCGGGATATCAAATGGCGTAACCATAGGATTGAGAACATCTCTGTTCTTCCTCATTAGCTTTGCCCTCATAGGCTATCCCGTCGTTCTGAGCATTTTTCTGTGCTTCATTGGAGGGTTGGCTGGTGGATTGATCCACGAATGGTGGCGATCGAAGGACACAGCTAGCACCCCCAAGCCAATCAGTGACACCCCTAGCACTAACTCTCTACTCAGCCGCTTTCCGCGCAAAGCTCCTGAAACACGAGCCGAAAAGTGGCAAAAACATAGCAGTCGCCGGAAACGGAAGCAACTTCAACAGCGCCCTAACGGATTAGGGGAATTATTTCGTAGAAGAAGGTAGATTTAGCCAAATTAGGAGATGTCTGAGAAAGATTTAACCCCTGTAGGGGCGAAGCATTCGGCAGATAGAGCCTTGAACTAACCAGAAGGGCATTGCCCGAATGCTTCGCCCTTCCGGTTCCTGGCATAACTTTTCCTGGAAATCTCCTTACCTCAGATTTTGCCGCTAGGAGAGAAACCGAATTTCCTGTGAATACGATTGCGTAAAACCTTGAATTTTTCAAAATGTAGGATGCGCTAGAGATGGCGCAACGCATCGTACATTTTATAGATTCGGCAGATTAGTTTTTGTGCAGATCCTTCAATCTCTAACAGGGCAAGAGTTGGGGGTCAGAGGGGACAGCGATCGTCACGCTAGTCTCAAGTAAGTAAGAAAACTCATCTCTCACAGGATTATGCAGGGAGAGGGAATTAAGCGATCGTAAACCCACCCACACAATCCAGGAGCTATCTGATTTTGTAACCACAACGCCCAAGCCATTTTGGTGCAAACGACCTGCATACTCATCCACATGCAATTTGTAAGCTGCATTGAACCGCCGAGAGCAAATGTAGAGTTCTCCTCCCCACCTCATGCCCTCATAAATTTCGCCTTTACAATAAAACTTAAAGGAGTGAACCAACTCCTCTGGGATTGCACTGGGTAGCATATTGCTCTAAGCCAAAGTAGATTTCTATCCGTAATGGTACGAGTAGGTGAAAGAACTTAGATGTATCCCCAATCACACTTAAACGGTAATTTTTGTCCAAAAGTAAAAGTTCAGCATATTGGCTGAGGTTTGCTTCTCTAATGCGATCCTTAGCCATGTCATCTTAAATCTTTGCTCGTAAAGCTAACCGTAAACCGTAGAAATTTTGGAGTAGCAATGACTACCAAATATCGTAAATTATTCGGGCTTCAGATGCGGGAAGTTGCTTGAGGTTCTCTCACGTTTCCACGAGTAACCTACATAAACATTGACAAATAGTTATTCGCCCATCCACCCATCCACCCATCGGCTTTCTTAGATTTTTGTTGATAAGTGTCGCTTATCAACAAAAATCCTCAACACTCTGGGATTTTTACGGGAGTGAGAAGAGTATCTCTCGATACTCTTCTCACCGACAAGTCGAGCAAGCCATCCTATCCACCCCCGAACTTGAGTGTCCGAATTTAAGCCCAAGACTACTCGTTCTTTCACTTTGGGTAGGTTAAGCATTTTCTTACCTGCTCGTCTTTCTATCGTTCAATGAAAAGTTGAGCAATTACTTTTAAGTTATGCTAAAACCTGTTATGTGATGAGAAGTTGTCTGTACGTTTGTAACTAACCTGAGAAGCCTTGAATACTCAGTTTGCAAAACCCAAATCAATTCCAGTGCTTGGCGCAATTGCCTTAGCCGTCTTCTTGGCGATCGTACTCTTCCTTTTCAGTATTCAGCGGGCACAAGCCTTCAATCCCTATGTCAAAGGCGTTTTGTCCATGCATGGCGATCGGGTTCAGGGTCACGCAATTTTTCAAATGAACTGTGCGGGTTGCCATGGCTTACAAGCCGATGGACACATCGGTCCCAGCCTCAAAAATATTTCAGGACGTAAGTCTAAAATCGCCTTAATTCAGCAGGTTACTGGCGGCAAAACACCCCCCATGCCTCAGTTTCAGCCTAATTCTACCGAGATGGCAGATTTGTTAAGTTATCTAGAAAGTCTCTAGTGCAGGCTGATAGAAGTAACTGAGCAGCCATCAACTCAAAATTTAAACCAAGCCTCCTCACAGGTCAAAAACTGCTGCCGCGCTGCATTGGGGATAGGTGTCAGAAACTTCTACCGTGCTGCAATCGGGCAGAGCTACAGATTGAGTTTGCCTAGTCCGTCATTTGCCCATCACTTTTCTCCACAGCTTTTGCCCCATCAAGCCTGGAGAATACCAAAAGGCTTTAGCCATCAAAAGCAGGAATAGTCGCCAATCTCGATCGTCTCTGCGGGCAATTTCAGCGGCATAAAGTGCCCAGGACGTGCGCGATCGGCTTTCCAAATGGCGATAGGACTGATGATTGGGGTTCGCAAAAAATAAGTCCAGCACCATAAAGATTTCTGTTGCCCATCGCCAATGGTTACTGGAAATGTTATTGCCGTGAAACACTCGGCTCACCAGGATTTCTGGAACGTGAACTAGGTCTCCTTGGTTTAGTAGACGTAGGTATAGCTCTCGATCGTGAGAAATTCTCAACGTTTCATTCAGTAGCCCAACCTGGGTAAGGGTTTTGTGACGAACTACCACCACTGACATCGTGTAGATAAACGTCCCCATCAACAGGCAATGCACTGGATCAGGATAGGCATTGGATGGTCGGTAGATGACCGGTTTTGGGGAAGGTAGTCCGGGTCTGATTTCTTGTTGATCAGTGAAAGACATGACGGCTGTAGCTCGCTCATTAAAGGCATTAACCTGAGCCGCTAAGTAGTTTGGCAACCACTGATCATCATTATCCAAGAAGGCAATAAGTTCTCCCTGAGCCGCTTGAATCCCCACATTTCTCGCTCCTGCTGGGCCACGGTTCTGAAGCAGTGAAATAAACTGTATGGTGGGGTAAGCAGATTTAATCCAGACGGCTGTGCCATCGGTTGATGCATCGTCAACTACGATTAGCTCATAGTCCACATAGGTCTGGCTCAAAACACTCTCTACAGCTAACTGAAGTAGATCGCGACGATTGTACGTCGGAATAATTACGGATACATAAGGCTTGTGAGTTAGCATAGTCAGGATTCATGGCTGAATCAGGTAGAACGTAATATGCCCCCTATTTCTATCATTCTCCCGGTTTACAATGGCGAAAAAACTATTGAAGCCACGATCGAATCAGTTTTAGCTCAGACCTATGCTGATTTTGAAGTGATTATCATCAACGATGGTTCCCAGGATACAACTCTAGAGATTGTCTCCTGCTTTACCGATCGTCGCCTGCGGGTATTTTCCTACCCCAATGCAGGTGTGACAGTCAGCCGAAATCGTGGGCTGGCGCAAGTTAGAGGAGACTATGTTGCCTTCATCGACGCAGACGATCTATGGACTCCTGACAAGTTAGAGTCTCAACTTGCTCTGCTACAGGCCAATCCCCAGGCAGCAGTGGCCTACAGTTGGAGCAATTTTATTAATGAGGCAGGGCAGTTTCTGCATCCAGGTTGCCATACCCCAATTACTGGCAATGTCTATGCCACTTTGTTGGCTGTCAACTTTCTAGAAAATGGCTCCAACCCACTCATTCGTAGACAAGCGCTACTAGAAGTAGGCGAATTTGACGAGTCGCTCCCCGTGGCTGAGGATTGGGATATGTGGCTGCGACTGGCAGCACGTTATGAATTTGTATTGGTGCCCCGTCCCCAAATTCTGTACCGCGTTTCTTCAGGTTCCATGTCGTGCAATGTTTCACGAGCCGAAATTGCTAACTTACGAGTGATCGATCGCGCCTTCAGTCAAGCTCCAGAATCATTGCAACATCTGAAGCCGCAAAGTATCAGTCGGGTGTATCGGTATTTGACTTTTAAGTCCCTAGAAGGAACCTTGAACCGATCGAAAGGACTGACAGCCCTCAGATATATTTGGCAGTCTTTAAAACACGATTCATCTGTATTTTTACAATCAAAAGTTATCCTCGTGGTCACATTCAAGGTGACGATCGCCCTCTTGTTGCCTCCGCAGCACTCTCAAAAGCTCGTTGCCTCCGCCAAAAAACTCTATCGTAGAAAAGATAGGGAAGAAATGGCCAATTCTGAAATGGCCATTTCTGTACCAGATCACGATAAGAAATACTCACAGCAGGATTTGCCGACTAAAGAAATACAAAAGTCGAGTAAACCATGAATTCTTTACAGACTTGCTTTGACGCTTGGCAGGGCATTTTAGGTTAACCTATGGTTTGATGAGTTTCAACACTCACGCCTTATAAGCTCAGGAAATATTGGACATGACGCAACGGAAGCGATCGTTGATCACAGGGATCACAGGTCAAGATGGTTCGTATTTAAGTGAATTACTGTTGGACGAAGGTTACGAAGTGCATGGCATTATTCGCCGCACCTCCACCTTCAACACCGATCGCATCGATCACATCTACGAAGACCCCCACCAGTCAGGAGCCAGATTATTTCTGCACTACGGGGACTTGACCGACGGCACGATGTTGCGGCGAATTTTGGAAGAAGTGCAGCCCGTAGAAGTCTACAATCTGGGCGCACAATCCCATGTGCGAGTCAGTTTCGACTCTCCAGAGTACACCGTTGACACCGTGGGCATGGGAGCGCTCAGACTCCTCGAAGCCGTGCGTGACTACCAGAAACGGACGGGCACAGAAGTGAAGTTTTATCAGGCAGGGTCGTCGGAAATGTTTGGGAAGGTGCAGGAAGTCCCCCAAAGCGAGACGACTCCCTTCTATCCCAGAAGCCCTTACGCCTGTGCCAAAATGTATGCCCATTGGCAAACCATCAACTACCGGGAGTCCTACGGCTTATTTGCCTGCAATGGCATTTTATTCAACCACGAATCGCCGCGTCGGGGTGAAACATTTGTTACCCGCAAAATTACCCGCGCCATTGCCCGCATTGTCGCAGAGAAGCAGAAAAAGCTCTACCTCGGTAACCTGGAGGCGAAGCGAGATTGGGGCTATGCCAAGGATTACGTCAAGGCGATGTGGCTGATGTTGCAACAAGACCAGCCCGATGACTACGTGATTGCCACCGGGGAAACCCATGCGGTTAGTGAGTTTCTGGAATTGGCCTTTGGCTGTGTCAATCTTGACTGGCACGATTATGTGGAATTTGATGAGCGCTATCTCCGTCCCACCGAGGTTGACTTACTGATTGGTGATCCAACTAAAGCTCAGCAAAAATTGGGCTGGAAGCCATCCGTTACGTTTGAAGAGTTGGTAACCCTGATGGTAGAAGCCGATCTGCACGCGATCGGACTGCCCTCACCCAATGGGAAGCCTTCCCAATTTGCCCCAGATAATGCCACAATTCGGCAAAATGTGGGTAATCGGGTTCCCTAGTAGTTTGTCTCTGCGATCGCCCCGCTTCTGAACTCCCTAACTCCTGACAAACTCATGACAAAACTAGACCTTAGAGATAAACGGATTCTAGTCACTGGTGGCGCTGGTTTTTTGGGTAAACAGGTCATCCAGCATCTTTGTGAAGCTGGGGCTGACCTCCAAAAGATCACAGTGGTTCGATCGCGGGACTGCGACCTGAGAACCTTTGAGAACTGCCAGCGCGCCGTTGACCAGCAAAATATCATCATTCACCTTGCGGCCCACGTCGGCGGCATTGGCTTGAACCAGGTCAAACCTGCCGAGTTGTTCTACGACAACTTGATTATGGGAACGCAGTTAATTCATACGGCATACCAAGCAGGGGTCGAGAAATTTGTGTGTGTGGGCACCATCTGCGCCTACCCCAAATTTACGCCCGTCCCTTTCAAGGAAGATGATCTATGGAACGGTTATCCAGAGGAAACAAATGCTCCCTACGGCATCGCGAAAAAGGCTCTGTTGGTGCAGCTTCAGTCCTATCGCCAACAGTATGGATTCGATGGGATCTATCTGTTGCCCGTCAATTTATACGGCCCAGAAGATAACTTCGATCCCCGTAGTTCCCATGTCATCCCCGCCCTGGTTCGCAAGGTTTACGAGGCTCAGCGGCAGGGCGAAAAGCAACTCCTCGTCTGGGGAGATGGCAGCCCAACCCGCGAGTTTCTGTACTCAGAAGACGCAGCGCGGGGCATTGTGATGGGAACTCAAGCCTACAGCGACCCGGAACCCGTAAACCTGGGCACTGGCTACGAAATTTCTATCCGGGATCTGATTCATCTGATTTGCGAACTGATGGAGTACGACGGGGAGTTGGTGTGGCAAACCGATAAACCCAACGGACAGCCCCGCCGCTGCTTAGATACTGAACGGGCAAAGCAAGCCTTTGGTTTCACGGCCCAGATGGAGTTCAAACAAGGACTGAAAAATACGATCGACTGGTACCGCCACCATGCTGTATGAGCGATCGTCGCCACTGTGGCAGAATCAGCCAGTTGAATGAATGACCAGAAAGTTCTGTTCTTGCACTTCTGATCTGGATGCCACTTATTACTATAATCTTCAGTTGAATGAATGACCAGAAAGTTCTGTTCTTGCACTGCTTATCCTGAACCTGCTGTTATGATTGTTCCAGCCATAGGATTTCTGCAATAGCATCTAAATTAATCTGTGTTGATTAACGTCATGCCCTAGTCAGTTGCTTCTGAGGATTGTGGGTTAAATAACATAGAACAAGGCGATGTGCAACTTAAAGTCTGCCCTTATCCCCCAGCCCCCTCTCCCACTGGGAGAAGGGGAGCCGATCTAAATCTTAGCCCCTCTCCCCTTTTGGGAGAGGGGTTGGGGTGAGGGCGGTTCGGGAAAGTTGCACATCGCCTAGAATATTTCTTCTATAGAGGCGATCGTATAGGATATGTTTTGTATTTAGCAGTCGGCAAACGACCCTAATTGAGGTTCAACGTTTTCTGCTCAACCACTTCACCCTTAACCAATCTCCCGGTTATTAAATTCACAATCCTTAGTCATCTTGGTGTGATGAAAGCGATCGACATCAGGGCATAATTTGAGCAACTACCATTAGTGCCAACAGAAGCAAAACTTTCTCTCAGGGAGTCCTGCGTGTTTGCACTTCATTACCCTTCACAGTTCATGCTAACCACAGGAACCATCATCGGTGGACGCTACCATGTGATCAGCCACTTGGGTGGCGGCGGATTCGGGCAAACATACTTGGCGGAAGATAGACATCTCCCCGGCAATCCCCAATGCGTTGTTAAGCAACTGAAGCCCAAAGCAGCCCACGACACGGTGATTTTGCAATTGGCCCGGCGATTGTTTAACCGTGAGGCAGAAGCTCTTTACAAGTTGGGGATACACGATCAAATTCCCCGGTTGTTTGCTCACTTCGAGGAAGGCGAAGAGTTCTATCTGGTTCAGGAATTTGTTGAGGGCGCTGATTTAAAGAAAGATCTGTCTGGGGGGAAAAAGTGGTCAGAACCCCAAGTCGTCGAGTTTCTAGAAGAAGTGCTAGGAATTCTGGAGTTTGTGCATCAACAAAATGTGATTCATCGTGACATCAAACCGTCTAACTTGATGCGGCGGCAATCGGATAATAAGATTGTGTTACTTGACTTTGGAGCCGTCAAGCAAATTGATACCCAGATCGAAAATCTCGATAACCAAACTGGATTTACAGTTTCGATCGGCTCCCCAGGCTACATGCCCAATGAACAAGTGGCGGGCGATCCCTGCTTTAGTAGCGACATTTATGCTTTGGGCATGATTGGTATTCGTGCCCTCACTGGGTTGCACCCAAAGCGCATTCCCAAAGACCCCCATACGAGTGAGGTGGTTTGGCTGGAGCAGGCTCAGGTTAGCCCCAAACTCGCTGAAATTTTGTCTCGGATGGTGAAATATGACTTTCGGCAGCGCTATCAGTCTGCCACTGAGGCTCTACAAGCTCTCCAAGGATCGAAACCCGCCCCCCTGCCCGGTGAAGTGAGTGCCGCCCAATTGGGGGAACTTTCCCAGACACTTCAGGATCTCCAGCGCCAGAGTATGCAGATTGTGCAGAATGCATCTCATAGCTTAAAACTAAAGCTCGATCGCACCTCAGAATTAGCAGGAGAGGCGATCGGAGCAAAACCAGTCCATAGGCTTGCGGAAACCCTGCGCCAGCACCGACGCTGGGTTGTGGGAGCTAGTATTGCTGCCCTGGTTGGTTCTGGGGCTGCCGCTGGCTATGTTTACTGGCTTACCCAGCAGCCGAAGCCGATACTTTTTACCTCCAGTCAACTGGCAGATCTACCTTCTCTGTTGCCTCCACTGCCTGACGTGGTTGCCGTTGATGTTGAGGAGGTTCTTAGGCTAGGGGATACGTTTGCGAAATTGGAAGAATATTCCGATGCTCTGAACTTTTATCAACAGGCTGTGCAGGCAATGCCCACTGACTCTAGGGGATGGCAGGGGCAATGTAGGACTTTGGGAATGCTGAAGCGGTATCCAGAGGCTCTGAAAGCTTGCGATCGAACCCTAAAACTTGCCCCCACTAATGCTGAAGCATGGCAGCAAAAAGGCTGGACATTGCAGCGATTGCGTCGTCCCGCAGAGGCAAAATTAGCCTATCAAAAAGCGGCACAGTTCCGCTCATCCTCACCTTCTGCCCCAAATTAGCCGATCGCACTTTGAAGAAACCTGGATGAGCTATGCTCTCAACCCGGTGAAATTAAGATGCACCTATCGCGACTCCAGCCGATGGCGCAATTGACTGCTTAGCACATCGATGACCGTAACCACTACGAGCAGCACCAGCATCATGGTTGTCGCTTTCGTGTACTCAAAGCCATCCATGTAGCTTTTGAGGTGAAACCCAATACCCCCAGCTCCTACTACGCCCAACACGGAAGCTGCACGAATGTTGTACTCAAACATGTAAAGCGTGTAGCCCAAACCCAGGGGCAAGACTTGGGGCAGGATTCCATACTGTGCTACCTGTAACCAGGACGCTCCGCTGACCTGCAAGGACTCGATCGATCGCACCTCCACCGCTTCAATCGCTTCTTGATAAAACTTGGCAAGATAGCCGATCGTATAAATGCCCAAAGCCAATGTGCCTGCGGGCGCACCTAGCCCAGTTGCGGCGACGAAAAACAAGCCCAGCACGATTGAGGGCACCGATCGCACTGCATTTTGCAAAAAATTGGCCGACCATCGCAGCCAGCGTGGGGTGAGGTTTCGGGCTGAGAGGATGGCGATCGGCAGCGAGAGAATGGCCCCGATCGTCGTGCCCCAGAGCGACATTTGTACCGTTTCGATCAGCGCCTTAACGGCCACATCCAACACAGCCCAATCAGGCGGAAACAGGCGAGCCACAAAATCAGCCATGTAACCCCAACTGCCTTTCAGCAGTTCGAGGTCAACTTTTAATCCCTGAAGCGCCCAAGTGTAGACAAGAACGACACCTAGCAGGATGAGTAACCGATTCATCCAGGCGATCGGGAGATGGGGAATCCATTTGAATTTAAGCTTCACAGTCTATGGTTTCGCCTCCAAAGGATAGGGCTGAAAATTGGCTAGGGCGGTGTTCTGAGTCTTATGCTCCTGGGCATCCAACTCAAGACCAAATTGCTGGGGTAAGTGGTTGCAGTCTCCGTCGTGGACGATTTGCCCTGCCCGAAGCACGATCGCCCGATCGCTGTATTGCTGGGCGATCGATAAATCGTGTAGCACCGCCACGATGGTGATCCCCTGCTCCCGGTTAAGCGCTGCCAGAGTTTCCATCACCTGCTGCGCTCCCAGGATATCCAACCCCGCGATCGGCTCATCCACCAATAAAATCTGGGGCGATTGCATCAAAGTGCGGGCAATTGCGACCCGCTGTTGTTGTCCGCCACTGAGACGACTGGTTCTCTGATGGGCTTGATCGAGCAATCCCATTTGAGCTAGCAATTCCCTCGCCCGATGGCGATCGGTTTTGCTAAAGCCCCATAGCGTCTGCCAACTAGAATGAGCGCCCAATCGTCCACACAGAACGTTGTCCAAGGCAGAGAGTTGGGGAATCAACCCGCCGCCTTGGAACAACACACCCAGATTGCGTCGAGACTGGCGCAGCGTTTGGGGAGTCACAGGAATGCCTTGCACTTGAATAGTGCCTTGCTGCAAGGGAATCAGCCCCAGAATGGTTCGCAATAGGGTTGACTTACCTGCTCCATTTAACCCCAGGAGAGTAACAAATTCCCCTGCGCGAATTGTGCAGGTAATCCCCGCCAGTGCCGGACGTTGGAGCGCAGGCAGGTAGGGCGTCACAACGTTTTGACATTCGATATGGCATTCGATCGCGTTCAAGGTTCAAATCCAGCGCGCTTAAGCGCATCACGGATGGGGGCAAGGTGGCGAGTGTGGTCTACTCGAACCAATTCTGTTGAATTATACAAGTCTCGCAGCAATAGGTTGTTGGCAGGTTGATTGAGTTTCAGTAGGGCAGTGATTAATTTCTCCCGTGTTGGGGCTGGCACACTATCATCAATCACGATCCCGTGGGCAGGCACCCCAGAAATTGCATAGAGAACGCGCAACTGTTGCGCTTCCTCAGCCGTGATGTAGGGCGCACCAAGGGTGTACTCTGAGACTGCTGCCACATCTGCTTGACCGCGCAGTACTGCTTGCAATGCGCCGCTGTAGCCATTGCCGTAGGTGACGCGACTAAAAAATGCTTCTAGCCGATCGCGGTTAGGCACCAAATTTTGCTTAACCAGTTCTGCCACAGGGAAAACAAAACCAGAGCCAGATGTCGGCGACGTGAAGGCGATCGTGCGTCCTCGTAATTGCTCTAGCGTTAGCTTGGGGTTCGCCTTGGCACCCAGGAGGCTCTCCTTGCGGACAACCATCACAGAGCGATAGGTATAGCGCCCTGAATAGGTGGAGCGCACTTCTGCCAAATACATGCGAGCTTTTGCCAATTGTTCTGCCTTCAGCGCCGCTCGTCCACTCAAAAAGGCAACTTGAGTCCGATTAGTGCGTAACGCTTCCACTGAGGCAGTTTCATCAGCGATCGTAGCTTTAATGGGCATTCCCAATTCACGAGAGAGCAATGCGGTGACCTTATCTGCTTTTGCTTGCAATTCCGTTGTATTCGCACGAGTTGCAAAAGCAATGTTGATTTGGGTTATAGGTGCTTGAGCAACCTGACCTTGGAGTCCGTGATGAGGGGCATGGTGAGCCATCACCTTGTTTCTACCACTGAGGGCACCCACTCCAACACTGGTCAAGGCAACTAAGGCGGCAGTCAACCCTAGCACGGCTTTTTTAATCAATACCATTGAAAATCTCCCATGAGTAATTGTAAGTGTAAGATTATAATTCATTCCCCTTTTTGATAAAGAGTCTTGAAAGCTGAGAGTAATCTTACAGGTTATTGAGAAATAAAGTCAATAAGTTTAACTAATTCGTGGTTCTTCATCGGATCAAGCACTTCCTTGGTTTGATTTGGCATTGGCGATTCAAAACCACGGGATGGCTAACTTTTGATTTCGTAGTTAGATTTTAATTTCTGGCTATTAAACTGAATGGGGTGTAATATCTAGCGCTCAGCCATGAAATTTAGTGAATTAGTGCAAAAACTAGGGGCGATGACGGCTGCCCATTCGCTCACTACTAACGTGGGCAATGACCCAAAGATCAGTGACCCGGACATTGTGGGAGCAGCGGCAGTGGATGAGGCGATCGCAGGCACCTTTAGCTTCATCGAAGGTGAAAAATTTGCGGCTGGGATCAGTAAAACCGGGGCTAGCGCTTTGATTTTGCCGCTAATAGAAAAAATCCAAATCGCAGCCACCGATCGGGGGATCGTGTGGGTAGCTACCTCCCAACCTAAGTTATTGTTTGCCCAGGCTTTAACGCTGTTTTACCAGCCCTTTCGTCCTGCGCCAGGAATTCACCCCAGTGCAGTGATCCATAGTTCAGCGACGATCGGTGCAGGGGTGTCTGTGGGGGCCCATGTGGTGATTGAAGCAGGGGTGAAGCTGGGGGATGGCGTATGTGTTCATCCCAATGTGGTGATTTATCCAGAAGCGGAGGTGGGCGATCGAACCGTCCTCCACGCTAATTGTGTGATTCATGAGCGCACGCGCATTGGGGCAGGTTGTGTGATTCATAGCGGCTGCGCGATCGGCTCTGAGGGATTTGGCTTTGTCCCCACAGCGGAGGGATGGTACAAGCTGGAGCAATCTGGCTGTACTGTGCTGGAAGATGGAGTAGAAATTGGATGCAACTCTACGGTCGATCGCCCCGCCGTGGGAGAAACGCGAATTGGTCGCAACACCAAAATTGACAACTTAGTTCACATTGCCCATGGCTGCCAGATTGGGCAGAATTGTGCCATGGCCGCGCAGGTGGGAATGGCTGGGGGCGTGAAGATTGGCAATCGCGTGATTCTGGCGGGTCAAGTGGGCATTGCTAACCAGTCCACGATCGGGGATGGAGCCATCTGTTCTGCTAAGGCTGGGATTCATGGAACCGTGGAATCAGGGGCCGTGATGTCTGGCAATCCTGCCATGCCCCATAAGGTATTTCTGAAGGTTTCGGCGCTCACTAGTCGCTTGCCGGAAATGTATCAATTTGTACGCCAACTCCAACGCCGATCGCTCCATGGGGAGTCCTCAGAGCCGTAGAGCCTACGAATACTTCATCAAGCGCTTCAGATTGCTCCACAATCTATTAAACGCATGATGTGAGTTGTTCAGGTAGCAGTCGTCGCGCAGGCTTCCAGCCTGCATCCAGATTTAGTAGGCAAGCGAGACGCTTGCGCAACGGTGGTTTTAGATCCCAACTCACATAAGCCGTATGCAATTAAGATGTGATAGATATCACCCGAACGTGTAGCATCTGTCACTCAGTCGTCAACCGTGCAATCACCTGTCAAAGACTGAATTGCTTGCATAATGAACTCCAGAGGTTAGATATATACGTATTAATAAAGTTTCTAAGAAAAATGTTGCCACTGCGTGGGCGAAGCATACCTTTCGGGAAGCAAGCTACGGCAGATCAATTCTGAATCGACCAGAAGATTACTGTCTGTAGTTCGCTTCCGAAGGAAAGGATAGGCTTCGCCCCTACATTTACTGGTATAAATTTTTCTGGAAGTCTCCTCAGTTCTCAGGGTGCTCTGCAAGCTCAAACGTTCAGGGTTGATGTTTAAATTTATGGCAACTACTAACGAGATGACTACGCAGAGTAAGCACGGAATTCAAAGAAAACCTTCCAAACAAATTATTAAAGAGACGGTTGAGCGCATTTTGGCATCACGCAGAATTACCAGAACTGATCAGCAATTGTTGATGGCTGCGTTGCTCTCCAAGAATTCTCTGAGTTTAGAAGATCAAGTTCAGGTCAATCGCATTTTCGATCGCCTCCGCATTGGGTTGATTCGCGTCGTGGATTGAAGTTACGTGACAAAGCAGCGGGGCTAAGGAGAGTTCCAGAAAAGGTTATACCTGGAACCAGAAGGGCGTTTGCGTAGCGTGTGCTTTGCACTTAGCATCGGGACAATGACCCTTTGGTCGATTCAAGGGGTTATCTGCCGGATGCTTCGCTCCTACGGACGGACTGTTGCATGTTATTTAATCCACGATCCTAATCGTGAGAGTCCACAGGAGCTTTATAAATAGGCAATAGCACCTTAAACGTTGTGCCCTCACCCATTTTGCTCTTGACTGAGACAGAACCCCCACAACGCAAAAGGATTTGCTGCACGATCGTCAGTCCCAGTCCTGCTCCAGCCAAATCCTCTCCCGTATGCCGTCCCCGATAGAAGCGATCGAAAATCTTGGGAATCTCGCTGGGAGCAATGCCAATGCCCGTGTCCCGGAATTCTAGCTTCACATAATCTCCCTGTTGCTCTGCCAGCACCCAAACCTTACCTGTTCTGGGGGTAAACTTGACGCTGTTGTGCAGCAGGTTAATCACCACTTGCTTCAGCCAGGCACTCAAGCAAAATACGGGGGGCAAATTCTCAGGAACGGTGTAGGCCAACATCACACCTTTTTCGTGGGCCAAGGGTTGATAGGTACTCACGACTCCCGGCACCAAGTCTGACAGGTGTAAAGGCTGCATCGTAGGCTGATCGATGCCTAGGTGGAGTTGCACCAAGTCCATCAAACTACTGATCAGAGCGCCCTGCCGATCGCACTCCGTACGCAAAAGCTGCATGTACCGTTGTCGCTGTGGCAGTTTTAATTGCGGCGAGTTCAGCAGTGTTAGGGCAGTTTTCATTGTGGTGAGGGGAGTTCGCAATTCTTGAGCCACATTACTCAGTAGTTCATCCCTCAGTCGTAGGGCACTAACCAGTTCTTCATTTTGCACCTGTAGACTGTCGATCGCTTCCACCTGCTTGCGATAGTTCGTCGTGCGATGCCAAATCTCCTCCTGACGCTGAATTTGTTTGGTAAAGAGGCGAGTCAGCAACTCTGGGTCAGGGAGATAAGCCGCACAATTCGCTTCGACTTGTTCCCATTCTGCGATTACACGCTCTGGCGTAATGGGAGAATTTAGTCCCACTTTAATTTGGGTTTGGGGCAAAATGTGCTTGAGCGCTTGTAAAACGGGTTGAAGCTTGGGTAAATCAAACCAGCAAAAGGCAGAATGCTGATGCTTGGGCTGGGTGGATTCGTCCGGCAACAGAGTTTCCAAGTCTGCACCTTGACTTATGGGCTTGGCATTTGAGTTGAAGATGCGATCCGATTTTGGTCGGTAGGTCACGAGGACACTACAAAACGACTCTGACATCACGAGTAGAAAATAGTCCCGTTGTAGCCCGCTGTTTTGGGAAAGCTCGATCGCGTAATGGGTGGGGCGATCGGTTCTAGCATCTGTCGATAACTCATCCCCATGGGCTAGTTCTGTTCCCGAACTTTCTTCGTCTGCATCCGGGTAATTATGAAATACGTAGAGCGCCTGGGGAACAACCTGTGTACTGTAGCGTTGAATCTCAGCCTGCCAACTCAGATCACGAGGCAACTTCACCCAAAGCGTGGCCGAAATTTGCTCTTCCACCAACAAATCGATCGTCGTGTGAATGATTGACTTCAGGGTAGCGAGACTCACGTTTAGCGGAGAAGCTGAGTTTGAGCCAACAAGCTCGTACAACGAAGAACTTTGAGTAAGTGTCATAAAAAGTTGCCCAAAATTAACATGGGTCGTGATGCATAGAAGGCTGAACTAGTCCTTCATTGCGTTGAGAGATGGAGAGTAGGATCTGCTCGAGCCTGATCAGTAGTTCTACTATTCGATCGCGCCAATCACCAATTAGATAGATGCTAGTTCTGGATTACTTGCCTTTATGGAAAATTTCCGGTCTTTTGCTACAAGGAAATTTAGTTAACACTATAGCAAGTCATGGTGAATTACATCTCCGACAGAAGGTAGGGAAATAGCAGGCTGATCAATCATTAAGCCTGCGTATGCTTCACGGTCTCACCCATACTGGTGATGGTCAGCCACTGTGAGAGAGATGGAAGTGTCTAGTGTTCTGTCAAGGAAATTTTGAGGGGCGAAGACCCTCAAAATTTAACTCCAATTAACCTCCCAGCTTTAAGCTACCCGTCAATTAATGATTGACAGACTACTAGGGCGTGTCATTAATTGACTGGTATTCCTTGCGGGGACTGGATTCTAGTCTTAAGCCCATTTTTGATGGGTAGCCATGAAAGCCTTGCTCTGACTACATTCCAAATTTAAATAATGACATACCCTACAGCCCAATGGCTCGCCTGCTCTACCTCCTGCTATCTTTTAGCTGTTGAACTCATGTTAAAACCAAAAAAATCCCTAGTAAAAATTACTAGGGACAAGGTGTAAAAGTCTAAAGGGTTGAAAAAATCGGAGGTAGTTAGGCTTAACAGCAACTTCCATCCAATTTCAGCAGATGTGCCTATTTCACCAAGTCTTTAGCAGACTTGACAGCATCTTCAGTTTTGCCTTCGAGCGTCTCTAAGCTCTGCTCAATTTTCTGCTCAATGGAAGGAGCGGCACCACGGGAGTTAGAAGGACGATTCATTTTGTCGATGTCTGCATCACCTTGAACTTCATTCAGTCCCTTATTCGCCTCTTTAATCGTCTTCTTCATTGAGGTAGGCCCACCTGCTTTTAAAATATCGATCGACTTACCTTCAATCTTCTTCAGTTGAGCTTCACCTTGAGTAGGTTTGCTCTTGGCAGCATAGGCGGGCAATGCTTGAGCAAAGGTGAGCAAAGCACAGACAAAGCCAACCAGCACAAAGCGAACGAGACGAGCAATAGGCAACTTAAAGCGAGTAACTAACATAGCAAGCTTCTCCAGAATTTAAGCAAATATATAGTTGGGGAGATAATGTAAGAATCAGGGTTTCAATCCCGCTACTTCCAAACTCCTCAAACAGTTTGCGAAAATTTCATCGGGTTTACATCTGCATAGAGGTAGATTTGTACAGACATTTGACAGCTTAGAAATATCATTTCTGCACTAAGAATTGGATGAAAATTGCTGTCAAGGAGATTTCTGAGAAAGATGTTACCCCTGTAGGGGCGAAGCATCCGGCAGACAGAGCTTTGAATCGACCAGAAGATCATTGCCCGGATGCTAAGTGCAAAGCACACGCTACGCAAACGCCCTTCCGGTGCCTGGTATAACCTTTTCTGGAAATCTTCTAAAGTCCCTCTGTAATTTGTTTATCTTCAAATAGTTGCGGTACGATCGCTGTAATGTAATCAGCGTCACACTGAACCTATGGAGCCACAGTCTCTGCCAACAGAGATCATTCTGACCCATCCCCATCGATCGCTTGGCAGCCTCTGGCTAGATTGGACTCCCCAACCAGGAGCCTATCTGGATATGGAAGGGCAGACTTACGCAGTTTTAGAACGTCGCCACCGCTACCAGTTGAAAGCTGGTCGATACCTTTTACACAAAATAGCTTTGTATGTCCAATCAGCCCCTGCCCTTCAAGAAAAAAGCTGGTTTGAAGGACGGTGGGTGGTCGGGGATGCTAGTTGCCGCTTTAGTGCTGGCTCAGAGCTTATTCGGTGTGCCGTGAATCCCCACGGCCCTTGTCACCAGTGCCGCTTTTTTGAAAATAGACATTAGGTGGTTCCTGAACTGTTGCTGCTTAAACACAGTCATCCAAATTCTTACAGTTCGGATTTATTTTGTAGAGGTTTAAATTCGGCAGTTTCGGCTTGTAATTCTAAGCATTGAGAGAGAGGCAATTCAGCTTGAATCCAGTTCTCATAAAGCAATGTAGAGCTGAGGATTAGCGAGTGAAAGGAAGTACTGTCAATAAGGAAAATGCCATCACCAGAAAAAACCTAGTTTCTAGTCTGACTATTGGCTTAGTTCTGGGTGGTTTAATTGGTTTGGTTGCTGGAGTGCCTCTAGGTTGGATTGGACACCGGATTATTTTTCAACAGCGAACGGCCCAGGTTTTGTTATGCCGACAACAGCACTATGGGTTAGCTGAAGCTGATCTTCAATCTAAGTGTGGTGCAGTTTATTAAATTGTTCTTTTCTATAAAAGTTCCTTGGAGACGGCGATTGACTGACTAGCTTCGCCTATAACTCCTTAGAGAGCCTTGGTTGTTGCAAGCAGATGGGGACTGTTTGCTCAAGCTTGTCGGATCTATTAGCTATAAGATCGTATATGATTGGAAAGCTGTCAAAATTCCCCTTTTAGTTATGGCTGTTCCTAAGAAGAAAACATCAAAGTCTAAGCGAGACAAGCGCAAAGCCACTTGGAAGCATAAAGCAACCGTGGCGGCTCAAAAAGCCCTCTCCCTCGGGAAGTCCATCCTAACTGGACGTTCTAACTTTGTTTATCCCACTGACGATGACGACGCTGAAGGCGAAGAAGTTTAGGCTAAGTTCAGTCCTCAATTTTTCCTTTAATCCATGCTAGGAAAATTTTTTCGCAAACCTGAATCTGATCAGGCTGGACGTGTCCCTCCTGGGCAACACCTCACAAATGGCTTCCCTGTCCTAACCTACGGTTCGACTCTGCCAATCAGCACTGAGAACTGGCAATTTAGGGTTTGGGGTAAGGCAAAGGAAGCCGTTTTTAGTTGGGTAGATTTCTTGTCTCTGCCACAAAGTAGTTTCACGGCAGATTTTCACTGCGTAACTACGTGGTCGAAGCTGGATGTCCAATGGACAGGGGTCAAGGTGCTAGATTTTATGCAGCACCTTGAGGTGGACTCCACGGCTGCTCATGTTATGGAGCATTGCTATGGGGATTACACAACAAATATTGCTCTGGAAGATTTTCTGAGAGACGAGAACTTTTTTGCCCACACTTTGTTTGGAGAGCCACTCCCGCCGGATCATGGTGGCCCATTGAGACTGGTCGTTCCCCATCTCTATGCCTGGAAAAGCGCGAAATGGATTAATGGCTTAGAGTTTTTAGACCATGAGGAATTGGGCTTTTGGGAGCGAAATGGCTATCATCGCAGAGGTGAACCCTGGGCAGAAGAACGTTATAGTAGTCGCTTTTCCTAAATCAGGATTGGAATGCCCCTAAAACTTTTCCTCCTTTGTTCTGGGCTAGGTCGCATTCGACGAGGGTTTGAATCGTTTACTCAGGAATGTTTTGAGGCACTTTTGTTGGCACCGGAGTTAGAGGTAACCCTCTTTAAAGGTGCGGGAGAGCGGCAAGAACGAGAGTTGCCTTTGTGGAATTTACCTCGCAACAGTACGGCGGCTCGACGGTTAGCGAAGTATACGGGGAAGTCCTCTTATACGATCGAGCAAGCTACTTTTTGTGGGAGTTTGTTGCCCCACATTCAGCGCCAGCAACCTGATGTAATTTATTTTAGTGACACAGATATCGGTAATTGGTTAGGGCAGTGGCGGCGTTTAACTAGGCAACGCTTCAAGTTGCTATTTGCTAACGGTGGGCCCCTATCGCCCTACGAATATCCAACCTGCGATCGGGTTCAGCAGGTCATCCCCACTTATTTCCAAGAAGCACTCAAGGCAGGAGTGTCTGCCGAAAAGCAAGTATTAGTTCCCTATGGAACCAAAATGCCGCCAAATTTGCCGACGCTAACATCGGCGGAACGGGTAGCGCTACGGCAAACACTCAACTTGCCTGATGTTCCTTTAATTTTGTCGGTTGGTAATATCAGCAAACGCCACAAGCGCATGGATTATTTAATTCGGGAGGTGGCGAGTTTGCCGTCGCCGCGCCCGTTTTTGTTGTTGCTGGGACAGCAGGATGCGGAATCGCCAGAGATCATTCAGTTAGGAACTAGTCTGTTGGGGAGCGATCGGTTTCAGGCTAGAACTGTTGCCCCCTCTGAGGTAGCGAACTATTACAAAGCTGCTGATATTTTTGTCCTCGCTTCTTTAATTGAAGGGTTTGGACGAGTGTTTTTAGAGGCGATGTCCTACGGTTTGCCCTGCTTGGTGCATGACTATGAGATCACCCACTATGTTTTGGGAAAGGAAGGGTATTTTGCCAATTTTGAACAGGTGGGAAGCTTAACTCATCTCATCTCTGAAGTATTGGCTGGGGGCCCTGATCTGATGCAACAGCAACAGCGTCACCGTGCTGTATACGATCGCTTTAGTTGGGAAACACTGCGCCCTGATTATGTGTCCATGATTCAACAATGCGCCACTTCAAAATGACAGTAGAAAGTAGTATTTCTGCTAAAGAACTATTGGAATTCGGCATACCATTTGTGATAAAAAATTTCTTGGGGATCGTATTTACGTTTGAGCTTGAATAGCTGTCCGAGGTTTGGGTACATTTGATAGATTTGTGCTTTGGTATAATAGCCTTTGTAGGCCAAGTAGAATTTAGCATTCATTTGATTTAAAGCATTCATCATCTCTTGGGTAAATTGAGACATTTGATGATATCCAGATTCATCTTTAGGAATTTTGTAATAGGACACGAAAGCATACATTTCATCGGTGGCATAGGACACTAAAGCTTCTCGATCGGGCTTTACTCTACGCACTGTTACATTAATTAATTGCACCTGATGTTTAAGGAGCAAGGTTTTATAAATGCTCCAAAATTCATCAATCTTGTCAATGGGTACAAAGTATTCTTGTAAGATATCTGTTGTTTCAGGCGCATCAAGTTCTAATGTTCTAAATGGGGCTGCCATACTTGAATTGCGACTAATTTTAGATGGGTCAAGTAGGGGCCCAATTTGCTTTTGCATAGCCCAACGAAACTGCTTGCCCCAATTGCTTTGCCGTGATGTGCGATAGACCAGTTTTCTTAGCCAGATACTATTTTCTCCGCTCACATCGTCTAGTATTTTGGGATCAGTGTCAATGCGATCGAAATAATAGATTTGGGCTTCATTTAGGTAATTAGATTGATCCACTGACATCTGGGCTTCAATCATTTCTAACGTGGGGCGTTGAATCTGAGATTCCATAAAGGAAATCATTTCAGACTGAGGCTTGTGAATAACGGTGTAAGCATAGGTCGTATTTTCTGTTGTTTTCAAGTTCACCTCGGTCAGCACACCGAAAATTCCCATTCCGCCAATTACAGCCCGAAATAGTTCTGGATTTTCAGTGCGACTACAGGTAATTTCTTGCCCTTCGGCGTTGATTAATTTGAAGTAATTTACACTTTCAATTAAGGAGCCAAAGCGAGAATCTTTACCGTGGGCGTTTACTGCTAGGGAACCCCCGATCGTAAAGATATTAGAGTCTTGCATAACACGCACGGCTCGGCCATATTTACCCAATTCAAGTTGAACTTGTTTCCAGGTTGCTCCACTTTGTACCGTGATTGTTTGATCTGAGTTGTATTGAATTTGGTCAAATTTAGACATATCAAGATGAAGGGAATCTGGGTAGGCAATTTGTCCACCCATACTATGTCTAGCGCCTGAAATTGATATTTTTTGCCTATGCTGTTTGGCTGTCTGAATAATTGTTTGAATTTCAGCGATCGAGGTGGGCTGAAAGATGGCTGCTACCTGTGTGTTGTTGAGTTTACTAGCATCATTTATTGCTGTAGCTGTTAATTTAGGCGTGGTTGAGACAGCAGAAATGGGTGGGGCGAGTGTTAATTTGGTAGCCAGGGGTGGGCGATAGTATAAGTCTTGAATTAGCCAGCGATCGTTGGGTGAATCCCAAATCATTAGCTTTAAAGTTAAGGCGCTAGAAACAGAAACTGCCGCAACAATAATGGCTCTTCTGAGTAGTTTTCTAGAGAGTTTTTTACGCATAGGAGATTTAATGGGCGATTCTATTAGGTTAACTTCCGTTCCCTCTCAGCTAATTTCGGGTTTTAGATAGACTGCCCGATGTCCAATCCGAATCACCCAGGGTTGAGCATCAGAATACCGTTTATACAGCCGATCGGTTGCTGCGACCGGCGTGTCAGCAACTTCAAAGGCCCCAGTGTCGATGTCATTCACGAAGTGTTGCGTCAGCAAATCTCCACAATCCTGCCATGATTGCCTACCTCGACTTGAGGACGCACTTGAGAATCATAGATCTCATTACCACGTCGGGCAAATTCTTCTTTGCTATAACGAGGTTGTCGGATTGTTACAGGGTTGACCTCGTTGCCACTCAATCTTCTTATCTTAGCTTCGAGCGATCGTTGACTTCAGCGATCGTATCGGGTTGCAGCCATTGTGAAGTCCAACCGACAAGAGCTAGGGTGAATTATTGTTCGTGAGTGAGGTGAGTACGATCGCTTTGCCCACCCTACAGGGAACTAGCTACTTCTCAACACCTACCACATCAAGGAATATAGATACGCCCCACCCCGATTAAGTTCTCAAGATCAATCATAATATCGATAATACGCGCAGCACATTGTTCTCGATATACTCTTTCATTCATTCTATCTACGTTCCCGATTGTGATGACCGGAAGAGAATTAACTGTATTTTCACTGCGGATTATCTCCTCTAAAGAGTCTCTACCCTTCATCTTCCGATTGGCAGTTAGAATGATCATCTTATATTCTTGAGCAAAACACCAAACGATACGATCGCTACTTTCAATGGGAAGCTGAACTTCTTCAAATGTAACGAAGCGAATTTTAACCAAGTCCAGCCAACCTTCGTCTTGAATTGTTCCCCAAAGTCTTTTGGATTGTCCTTCAATGTTGTGATCGATTAGAAAGAACATTCACTTTCTCTAGACTCAATTTGAGATTTCCAAGCCGCAAGTTTTGCCCGAATTGCTTCCTGTCCAGGCTTTGGAGGTGTTGTCGCAATTTGAGCAAATCGCTCACGATTCCGCTCTTCCCAATACTTTTGAGTCTCTTTGTCCTCTTTGATAATGGTTTGATACTCTGCTTCAACTTCAGCATGGTTTGCCTGAATGTAAAACATGGCAGCAGCAAATTGCTCGTTTGTGAGTTGGGGAAAATCTTCCCGAATTTTCTGGGGCTGATAACCCGCATGGAGATAGTCCATGAATTGGTAAAGGGTAATGCGGGTGCCTGCGATCGTCAGTCCCCGTTCTGTACGAATGATGGCGACTAGCTCACTTGATGTCCAAGTCATCTCGTTTGTCCTTGAAAGTGGATCTTTCCATATTACTCTATGGCAACTTGTTCATGAGAGAGCGATCGTTGACTTCAGCGATCGTATCGGGTTGCAGCCATTGTGAAATCCAACCGACAAGAGCTAGGGTGAATTATTGTTCGTGAGTGAGGTGAGTACGATCGCTTTGCCCATCCTACAGGAAACTATTTTTTTAACAATGAAGCCTACTAGACGTGCAACCATTGGCAACAAAGCCAAAAACTTTTTCTTTCGTTCCAATGCACCGCAGGTTGAACCTCACTCCAAATCCAACATCTCTTCAACGGTTAAACCGATGTCACTTGCAATTTTTCTTAGCAAAGTCGGCGATATATCATGACCTTTGTGAAATGGAACGGTTGTCCCTCGACCGTCTTCATGTCGAAATTGTTTATGTGAACCTTTTTACCGAACTTCTACGAATCCAAGATCTTCTAGCATCCGTACAACTGCTTGGGCTTAAGTACAGGTATATTGCTCATACTTAACGAACTGTAATTTGCTGCGTACCAACAAACTCTGTATCAATTTTCGGTTCTTCGTCCCCCAAAAGCATCTCAATCACTTCACAAAGGTTCTTTTGTAGCTCATCTAATGTCTCTCCTTGAGAATGTGCCCCAGCAAATCCAGGAACATAGCCAACATAAAGTTCAGTTGCATGATCTTTTTCAATAATGGCTGTGAATGTTCTCATAAAACTTAAGTACCAATAATTGTATTTATGGTATCAAATCTTTTGAGTAGATACTACAACTGAGCTATTTACATTCACAAACCATAACGGCATATTTCACTAGCTGACTAAAACTTTGCTTGGAGAGCGATCGTTGACTTCAGCATTCATAGCACGTTGCAGCCATTGTGAAATCCAAACGACAAGATTCTGCGATGAATTCTTATTCTTGAGTCAGGTGGGTACGATCGCTTTGCCCACCCTACAGAGAACTGCCTAGCTTTCTCCTTAGAATTTCTTCCATTTCCCTTAAATCCTCATCGGTTTGCGGAAATGGGTAGGTTGGACTTTTAGGATTTCCCCTTCTTATCAAAGCCTCAATTGCCTCATCATCTTCTCGGTGAGCCAAAACATAGGCTCTCAATTCTTGACGGGTCATTTTGTTAAAGTCAGGCTTGGTCATCGTTAAACCTCCATTGACTATCGGGGAAAATCAGAATCTCCAGACTCTCAGTTATGCCAGCAAGCACGAACACTGTTTTGGTATTTTGGTTATACCGAAATACATGGATAGGCTGATACCCATTTGAGAGCATTTGACATACTCTGAAACAAGCAAAAGCCTGTTCTGCGGTAGGCATACACTATTTCCATATAATAGCAAGTACCACCATACCGTAGAAGACTGACCCTACTCTGCGATGAATTATTGGTTTTGAGTCAAGTGGGTACGATCGCTTTGTCCATCCTACAGAAAACTATACTCTGTCTGCTCCAACGCAGTGTTAGAGTGCTGTGTGTGGTTGTAGTTTTGAGCTACATCGCTTTGCCAGGTGTTCGTTTAGAGGCTTCAGTCTCATAGCATTTAAGGATCAAATCACTGAGAATATCCAAGTCACTAACTGATGAAATGATCACTCTTGATGCTGCATCCCCAAATGAAGCTGACATCTCCTGAACTTCAAAACCTAATGATAGGCTTTTGGCTTCATCAAAGGGCAACCGAGTTACAAAACTCTTCTTCTTAGGTGATAGATACAACCTTAAAAACCACCAAGTTATCTTGCCAACATTCAGTCCAAAATATGAAACAACATCCTTATACTTAACCTCTAAAGTATAAATACTAGAACGCGCTGCAATAGACTTGATTTTTTCAAATGCTTCCAGTTCTTCAGCAGTTGTCTCCACTTTAGTATCTTCCGAACTTTGTTCTAGTTCATCCTGAATTCCTTCAACCTCTTCCATTAGTTGTGTAGGGGAAGAAATATCACTGGACTGACCCATCTCCTTGCTAATAGATTGGGTCATTAGCTCAACTAAGCTTCCCTGAATAGACTTTTTCACAATCGGTCGGAATTTCTCAACAATCTTGCTGGTAATCTTGCTTTCTATCGCATACCTAGAGCCAATGTTACCAAGCTGAGAAATCAAGAAACGAATGAATTCATCAGATGGAGAACGAAGAAGGCTGTCCACTAGTTGAGTCATGCCGCTGAGATAAACCATCTCCTCGGCATGTCGTTTCATCACGAGAGCATCAAAGTTATCTCTGTGAAAGAATTTTAGGCTTTCAACTTGCTTTGGTTCATGGTTAAGGATGTTGAAAATAAAGAAAGGTTCATCATCCATCATGTTCTCATGGCGTAAATCTGTGAAGAAGAGATACTCAATGCCATTTGTAACAATAGCGACTTTAGCTGAACGCAACCCGTTGAAATACCTTTTTAGCTGTCCATCATGAGCTTCCGGCTTTTTATCACGAGCTTTTGCCTCTACAAGCATGACGATCGCATTACTAATGGATATGGCATAATCCACTTTCTCCATCTGCCCCGCCTTCTTGATTGCAAAATCCGCTATGTATTCAGGGATAACCTCCGTGGGATCGAAGACATCGTAGCCGAGAGTGCTGAAAAATGGCACAATCAATCCCATTTTTGTTCCTTCTTCGCCTGAAACTGCGTCAGCCCTTTTTCGGACTTGCTCTGCGACTTTCGCGATGTCATCTGCAAATGCCATATTGATTGCTCCAGTAGCTAAAATCTTAAGTACATAATTTAAACTTCCCAAAAAAACACATTGTTAACGCCATTCGTCTCATAGACTTCCTGGGGAAACAAGATATGAAGTAATTCGATTTATTTTTAGAGAGAACCTTTCGACATAATATTCCCAGAAAGGGAGATTAGCAAGATTGTTTCCGCGTAAACCACTCATTTAGCGGAGTTAGGCAGAATTATTTTTATCCAAGTATTCTAAATCTCTCAATCCTGGAGGACTTTGATTTCAGAACCATCCAGAACATAATGGAGTCTTCACACCCAATCTTTAAAGTGGCACCGAATAGCCCAGCGCTGCTTTGACCTGGCTCAAGGTTTCATTTGCCACCGCCTCAGCCTTTTCTCTGCCTTGCTTCAACACCGATTCCAAATAGCCCTGGTCAGCCACGATCGCCTGATGCTTATCCTGATTCGGTTGCGGGGCGGCGATCGTAGCTTTAGTCAATGTCATTTTAAGGTCACCACCTAAAGTTCGAGGCTTTCTTGAGAGGAATGCCGAAAGCGAGCAATGCTAATCAGCTTTTTGTCCTCCTCGACTCTATAAACAATTCGATAGGGCTTCAGAACGAGTTGTCGAATATCAGGACTGTCAAATTCAGGTACCTTCTGACCTTTGAGCGGAAACTGGCTCAACTCTTGAATCTTTTCAAGGAGGCTTTGACCTACTTTTCTTGCAGCAATTGGGTTGGAGAGAGAAATATACCGGACGATCGTCTCTAGATCCCCAACCGCTTTTGGAGACAGGATTACAGCGTAGTCCATGCTTCCATCATTTTTTCAACAGCTTCGACCGATACCCCTTGTCCTCGATCGATCTCATCTAAGCCCTCTTTGACCGCAGCGATAAACTCGATTTCTCGCAGGATCTCCCGGAGCGATATTTCACTAGGCAAGCGATTGAGAAGTTGAATAACTGCTTCTTTGTCGTTCATTGCAGTTCAAAACCTAATGGCGTGAATAATCCAGATGTTAGACCACTTTTCATAGAGTCTGCAATCACGCTGAGTCAGTATGTGAGAGGCACAATTGTGACAAAGAAGCGCCTTTCAAAGCGGCACCGAATAGCCCAGCGCTGCTTTGACTTGGCTCAAGGTTTCATTCGCCACCGCCTCAGCCTTTTCTCTGCCCTGCTTCAACACCGATTCCAAATAGCCCTTGTCAGCCACGATCGCCTGATACTTGTCCTGAATCGGTTGCAGGGCGGCGATCGTCGCTTCGGTTAACAGCGGCTTAAACGTGCCCCAACTCATCTCCCGGCACTCCGCCGCCACAACATCCTTGGGTTTGCCAGAGAGGAGTTGGTAGAGCGTCAACAGGTTTTCACATTCTGGGCGATCGGGGTTGCCAAACTCCAACCCTTGCACCAAGTCGGTTTTGCAGCGTTTAATTTTTTTGGCGATCGTATCGGGCGAGTCCAGCAAATTGATGCGGCTTTGCTCGGAAGGGTCAGACTTCGACATTTTGCGTGTGCCATCGGTCAAGCTCATCACCCTCGCTCCCTCTGCCCGAATCAGCGGATCAGGCAACTTCAAAACCCGCTTTTTCTTGCCAAACTGATGATTGAAGCGCGCTGCAATGTCGCGAGTCAGTTCCAGGTGTTGCTTCTGGTCTTCTCCCACCGGCACTTTATCTGCTTGATACAGCAAAATATCCGCCGCCATCAACACCGGGTAATCCAGCAAGCCCGTGCTGACATTTTCCCCCTGCTTAATCGCTTTTTCCTTGAACTGAATCATGTCTTGCAGCCAGTTCAAGGGCGTGATGCAATTGAGCAACCAAGCAAGCTCACTGTGGGCTGAGACATGGGATTGCACAAACAAATTGGCGTAGTTCAAATCCAAGCCACAGGCTAGGGAAACCGCTGCAATTTCGTAGGTGTCGGCAGCCAAGGTTGCGGGGTCGTGAGGCACGGTGATGGCGTGTAAATCCACCACACAAAAGAAATTTTCGTATTGCTCCTGTCCGTCCACCCAGTTGCGAATTGCGCCCAAATAGTTACCCAGGTGTAGGTTGCCTGTAGGCTGAATTCCAGAGAGAACGCGGGGTTTAGGCATGATGTTTGGCAGGCTTGGGCAGAATGTTTAGCATTTAATATGCGGGCTGTTACCCCTCGTAAGACGTAAGATCAACTATATTTGCAAATCTTTTGGTAACGTTAACTTTTGTTTAGGTACAATGATCAGCATCACAAGTTTTAAAAGCCTAAATCATATAGGTATCTAAGGTAACAAAACGGTAATGAAATTTTAGCTAAATTATGACTCAGACTACTTTTTCTACTCAAACTATGGTGTCTCAGTTGCAGTCCTGTCTGTCCCAAGCCCGTGAGTTGGCGAACCATGGAAGTGCTAATGAGGCGTTTATCCAATTGCGCGATCGGATCTCCGCCACGGATGCCGAAACTGCAACTCTCTTGGATTTACTTTGGACTGAAGTGTTGGCAGCCCGTCGATCGGCTACTTTTTGGCAAGAAATTTGTGATGTTGAGAAGCAACTATCCGATCGCATCGCTGCTAATCATTTGCAGTTACGCCAAAACTATCTGCGTCTCATGCAGGAGCAGTAATTGCTAACATGAAAACTAAGGGCGCGATCGAGATTGGCTCCTAATATATTTCAAATATAAAAGTTGTGGGTAAGTAAGGATATGGGTTTTCAACCTCTGTCCTTATTTTTTTACCCTAATTTATGGAAACCCCTACTTTATTGTGCAAAAAGCGTATCTGAAGTAATACATCTTCAGCCTGACAATATGTCCTGAGATAGATGAAAGCGATGGTGTGAAGCAGATGATGTAACTATTCTCCTGTTTGAGGAGCCTAGTAGTTTACATCTCTCACCTTTGGGGTATCTATGAAAGTGCTGCTGCTTTGGCCAATCATGCCTAATTCTTTCTGGTCCTATCAGGAAACCTTGGATTTAGCTGGTTTACGCTCCACAACGCCACCTCTGGGTTTGATTACTGTTGCTGCTATGTTGCCCCAGGATTGGAACATTCGCCTAGTCGATCGCAACGTGCGGCTAGAGACAGCAGCGGATTGGGCGTGGTGTGACCTGGTGATCCTGTCAGCTATGATCATCCAGAAAGAAGATTTACGATCGCTCATTCAAAAAGCAGTGTCTCTGGGTAAAAAAGTAGCCGTCGGCGGCCCTTTTGCCACCTCAGTTCCAGAGTTTCCCTTAGAAGCGGGGGCGGACTATCTGATTTTGGATGAGGGCGAACATACAATTCCGCTATTTCTGGAAGCCTTGGCCCGAGGAGAGGAACAGGGGACGTTTCGATCGGCGGACAAACCAGATGTAACCCAAACTCCCATTCCTCGCTTTGATCTGTTGGATTTAAACGCCTACTATGCCATCACGGTGCAGTTTTCGCGGGGGTGTCCGTTTCAATGTGAGTTTTGCGACATCATCAACCTGTATGGACGCAAACCCCGCACCAAAACACCAGAACAGATGCTAGCGGAGTTTGAAGTCCTCTACCAAATGGGGTGGCGGCGCTATGTATTTGTGGTGGATGACAATTTCATTGGCAATAAGCGCAATGCCAAGGTTTTCTTGCGGGCCTTGATTCCTTGGATGCAAGCGCGGCATTATCCCTTCACTTTGATTACTGAAGCCTCGTTGAATTTGGCAGAAGATGGGGAAATGATTGACCTAATGGTGCAGGCGGGTTTCACGACTGTGTTTATGGGGATCGAAACGCCCGATGTGGAGAGTTTAGTAGGCATCCATAAGGAGCAGAATACGCGGCAGTCCTTGGCTGAATCCTGTCACACCATTGTGCGATCGGGGTTGCAGATTATGTCGGGGTTCATTTTGGGGTTTGATGGAGAGCGATCGGGGGCAGGGCAACGGATTCAGGAATTTGTTGAGGAAACTGGCATTCCCCAAGCCCACCTGAGCCTGCTGCACGCCTTGCACAATACCGCGATGTGGACGCGGTTGCAAACTGAGGGCCGATTACTAGAGGGGTTGGGAAATAATTTCACCTCCCAAACATCGCTGATGAATTTCACTCCTACTCGTCCGATCGCTGATGTGGTGACTGAATATATCGAAGCCTATTGGAATCTCTATGAACCACTTCCCTATTTGCAGCGCACCTTTCGCCACTTCATGATGATGGAAGGCGATCGTCCACAGCGTCCCTTCTCCCTCACTGCACCAGACTTGCAATTTTTCCTGGCTATATGTTGGCGGCAGGGGGTGCTGCGATCGACTCGGTTTCAGTTCTGGCAAAAGCTAGGGACGATCGCCCTCCGCAAACCTAAAGTCTTCCATGACTATTTCATTGCCTTGGGCATCGGCGAACACTTTTTCAAACTCCGCCAGGAAGTCCGCATCAAACTTCAAGCCCAGTTAGCAGAGTTCTTAGCTCAGCAGCCAGAACCAGAACCAGTATCTCTTCAAGCCTCAGCCCCTACAACAGTTCATTCGTCAGTAGGTGAAGCACTGATGGTTCAATCTCAATAAACAATCTCAATAAACATTGTTGCCGTTGCCTATGCTAGATGGATAGGTGCCAGCAGGCTGGAAAGATGCAACTGACCGAGACGATCGGTGTTATTGAGGTATTCCATGCCTCAAACGAAGCTCAACCAACCGCAAACCAATTTTTCATAAATAGTGGACAACTTGATACTACATGTGTAGTATAGAGAGAACCCGTCTATTGCATTACGCAAACTACAGGATTGCCATGATACGCACTGCCCTACCCAACACCTTACCCATCGCCATGCCATGCCGCCTCCACCAGGGATTGGGCAGAGCAGTTGTGTTGGCTGTGGGCACGATCGCCTATCGATTTGGTAGCCATAAATCCATCAATAAATCCAGCTTCACAGCCATTAGTGAATGGCTCAATTCAGATCAATCTACTCAGAGCGGGAGGTGCAGGGCAAACCTGACACCGACATAGGGCAAAGCGTATCTAAACGTTTCCTACCCCCGCTTCTGACAACCAGAGGCGGGGGTTGTTGTTTGAGGAATGAATGTGAGGCATGAACATGAGGAGTAAGTTTTAGGAGCAACTTTTATGCAGGCTCAGCAGTTACCCATACTCCAAAACCAGGTGGTGGTATTTTCTAAGAACTATCTGCCCTTAGCCCGGATCAACATCAAACGGGCGATCGTCCTCCTGGTTACGGGGCAAGCAGAATCCCTGGAGTTCAGCAGCACCCAACAGTGGGAAGTTCGATCGCCCAGCATCGTCCTCCAGATTTCCGAACACATCCGGCTGACGGGTGGCAACCCAGAACGACACTGGAAAGCACCCCTCGTCAGCCGTCGCGAGGTCTTCCGCCGTGACAACCACACCTGTCAATACTGCGGTAATACCAAACGCCTAACGCTTGATCACGTCATCCCCCGATCCAAGGGCGGCACCCATACCTGGGACAACATCGTGACAGCTTGTGAACCTTGCAACCTAGCGAAAAGCGATCGGCTGTTACACGAAACCGGAATGGTACTCAAAAGTAAGCTCAAAGCTCCGATCCATCCTGCTGTTGCCTTTGCAGAACAGTTCTGGAAAGCGCAACAGCCCCAAAGTGACTGACTCTCATACGAGGAGGCAAATCTCATGTTGAAACTAAACTACACCGAAATCGGGCTGCACATGGAGCGGGTCATGACACCACTGGAGTTGGTGATTGCTCAGCGAGTTGTTTTGGCAATGCGTCTGGGTCAAACCCTGCATGTGGAGCCGAGTCGCGCCTCCTTCCTATTGCCTGCTGACCTTCCCGAATTAGGGCATCTAGAGGCAACATTGCGGCAGGAATGCAGCCCCAGCGTCTATGTAATGCCGGTTGATGACATGTTTGTGGAAGTCAGCCTACATGGAAGCTGGATTGCTGAGAATGCCGAAGCCCATGAAGGAATGTTCCTCACAGCCGTAGATGGCCGGACTGAGTTCTTCATCTACAAGTTGTGGCAGATGAGCCAAGTCCCTATGTCCTCAGTGGTATAACTGCTACACCTCAGTCAGAGAGGGCGATACTCAGATATAGGTTCGATCGTCCTCTCTGCTCTCAAAAAAATTGCAGTTCACCCTTGACCTTTGTAGTATATTGTATTATGTTTGTAGCATAGCGTTAAATATAGAGTTGGACATAAATTATAATGGTATGATTACTAAGTATAACTAACCAAAAGCACCTGAATTATGACCATAAGTCCTGATAGTGAACCCGTCATTACTCGAACAGAGCGTGGTCTAACAATTTCAGGTACGCGAATAACTCTGTATCAACTGATGGATTATATTCATGCAGGCTATCCACGTCATTTAATTCGGCATCAATTTTATCTGACTGATCAACAGTTTAATGGTGCGATGGCTTATATTGATGCTCATTGTGAAGAAGTAGAATCAGAATATCAAACCGTCTTACAGCAAGCAAAAGAAATTCGACAGTATTGGGAAGAGCGTAACCAAGAACGTATTAATGATATTTCCAAGTTGCCACCCAAGCCTGAATATGCATCTGCTTGGCAGAAATTACAGGCACGTAAAGCCAAACGAGCAGCAGTAAACCAGTGATCTTTCTCATCGATCACAATATTGAAGGGCAGTCACTCATACTTTTCGGAAGTATTAGTTTTGAAGGATGGCTTGATACTTTGCTAACCGTAGCATGGAAGGCGAAGATTCTTTAGAGCGAGTTATTCGAGAAGAATGCTTAGGGACTTGTAGATAAATAATGTACCCGCGTATAAACCTTGCACGGGCGAAGCATTCGGGCGAAAGTCTTTGTAACTCAATCAGAACCTTTGACCGAATGCTTCGCCCCTACGCAGACTTTGGAATGATTTATTAGTTGGAAATCCCTTACCAACTTCATTGCCTGTTGTGACTCTTGCAAATGTTGATCGGATTGTTGAACGAGAATATCGAGAACAATGTGTTGAGCGCTTAATTGAGATTGCCCTTTATCTTGAGAATTATCTAGGTGTAAGTCGTCTTTTTATCCCATAGTAAATACCTAACAATGCATTGGAACCGACCTTACCAGAGCGATATATAAACGTCAAATCATTACGACAGAGCAGCTTTACCAGTGGTTTCCATCATTTTCACAAGGCGGTGTAGCTCAGGAGGTAGAGCACCAGCAAACTTGAACAAGCTGGAGGATAGCCCCCCAGGTACCATCAGAACACGTAAGGGGCAGCCGGAAAGCCGAATTTGCAGTTGCACCTGACAAAGCAGGGATGTGAGTTGGGGAAGCGCGTTTTAAGGCTCCGGGTGACTCGCGGGTTCAAGTCCCGTCACCGCCATTTTTTCACTCGTATATATGGTTATGTTAAAGAAGTATCTCTCCTCTTGGATTTGGCATATTGCAGCGTGTCCGAACGGCTAGGAACCCGGCTCATAACCGGGGCTACGTGGGTTCAACTCCCACCGCTGCTACCACGAAAAATCCTAATTGGTATATTTAGTCGAAACTAAGGATCAGAAACCATGCCTTATGAATCTTTGAATCTAGTGGCTCGTGCCCCTATTCTCTCCTGGGCAGGGCACGAGTTAGGGCACGATGAATCGCGAATGGCGCGAAATGTTGCCTCGCTGCCGTTTGTGTTCAAGCACGTTTCTCTCATGCCAGATGTGCATTTGGGGAAGGGGGCGCTGGTGGGATCAGTTGTGGCGACCCAGGATGCCATTATTCCAGCGGCGATCGGGGTCGATATTGGTTGCGGGATGGCTGCTGTCAAAACGCCCTATACCGCTCCACAACTAGAGGGCAAGCTCAAGCAAATCCGATCGGACATTGAAGCAGCAATTCCCACGGGCTTCAATGACAACAAGGAGATTGAAAAATCCGTTTCCAATTGGCAAGGTTGGCAACAGTTTAAAGATTTGCATCCCAGCGCCAAAGGGTTGGAAAGCAAGGCAACTAAGCAGATGGGTTCTCTCGGCGGAGGAAATCACTTTATTGAAGTTTGTGTAGATACCGAGAATCAGGTGTGGCTGATGCTGCACTCTGGATCGCGGCATATCGGTAACGCCCTGGCTCAACGGCACATTGAAACAGCCAAGGCACTGGCAAAGCTGGCAGGGACAAAACTCCCTGACCCTGACTTGGCTCATTTTGTCCAAGGAACATCAGAGTTTGATGCCTACTGGCACGATTTGCAATGGGCACAGAGTTATGCACTTTACAACCGAGTGGTGATGATGTCCCGGTTTAAGCGGATTATCGATCGCCACTTGGCAGGGGGGAAGCAGACCAAGCCATTGCTAGAAGTGAACTGCCACCACAACTATGCGGAACGGGAAATCCACTATGGCGAGGAGGTCTATGTTACCCGCAAAGGCGCAGTGCGGGCCCGCGAAGCAGACTACGGGATTATTCCTGGCAGCATGGGAGCCAAGTCTTTCATTGTGAAGGGAAAGGGCAATGCCCACAGCTATTGCTCTTGCTCCCACGGGGCAGGACGGCTTATGTCTCGCAACAAGGCAAAGCTAACCTTTAGCCTGGATGACTTGATCAATCAAACAGCGGGAGTGGAATGCCGCAAGGATGCTGGGGTCATTGATGAGATTCCTGGAGCCTACAAACCGATCGAACAAGTGATGGCAAACCAGTCAGATCTAGTCGAGGTGGTGGCAACGCTGAAGCAAGTGGTTTGTGTAAAAGGCTGACCAGCTAAGCCAGGTTACAATAGGGCATGATTCATCGCTTTGGTGAGTCATGCCCTTTTGACTCCGCACTAACTTCAAAGTAGAAGGAGAACTACATATGGTACAAGTACCAGAGAAACCGCTAACCTTGGAGGAGTTTTTGACGTTGCCAGAAACGAAACCTGCTAGTGAATATATCGCAGGTCAAGTCATTCAAAAACCGATGCCACAGGGAAAGCACAGCAAGTTACAGGTTAAGTTGGTGACTGTCATTAATCAGATTGTTGAAGACCGAAAGATTGCCCTGGCTTTTCCAGAATTGCGATGTACCTTTGGCGGCCGATCGATCGTGCCTGATGTTTCTATATTTGCCTGGGATCGAATTCCTGTAGACGATAGCGGCGATATTGCCAATGTAATCCCGATTTATCCAGACTGGACGATCGAGATCCTATCTCCAGAACAGAGACCCACAAAAGTAACCGGTAATATTTTGCACTGTTTACAGCAGGGATGCCAGATGGGGTGGCTGATCGATCCCGATGAAACATCTATCCTTGTCTTTCCCCCAGGACAGCAACCGGAATTCTTGGAAGCAGAGGAAGAGGTATTACCGGTTCCTAATTTAGTTGCTGATTTGCAACTTACGGTAGGTGAGGTATTTAATTGGTTGAAGTTGTAAGGAGATTTCTGAGAAAGATGTTACCGCTGTAGGGGCAAAGCATGCGGCAGATCAGCCCTTGAATCGACCAGAAGGTCATTGCCCGGATACTAAGTGCAAAGCACACGCTACGCGAACGTCCTTCCGGTGCCTGGTATAACTCAAAAAGTGAATATCTACCTCTCCTTCCCAGAAGTGACAATACCAAAAGCAAGAAATACCAGGTAGGAATATTCCTACCTGGTACCGTTGTTGTTGTCGTTAATCTCTGAAGCGATCGGCAACTTTGTTAGGGTTCCGTTTGCAACACCTGGGGCTGAATCAAGCCAATCATTTGTTGGATGCCCCGTTGGATACGTCGGGTTACCGTCATGGGGCTGACCCCGATGCGCTCAGCAACTTCCTTGCGCGAAAGGTCACTGAAGAACACAAACTCGATCGCCGCACGGGTTTTATCTTCTAACTGACTCAGCGCCTTTTGAATCTGTTGTTGGTCTTCTTCCAGGTTTTGCAAGGCTTGATAGCGCACGTCTGGCAGCATATCCACCAGGGTGACCGACGAATCTGCCTGTTGAGATACCGTTGCATCCAAGCTCAGCAGCGACCTGTTCTTGGTGGCCAATTTCACTTCCCGCCATTCCTGAGTAGAAATACCCAATTCTGTAGCAACCTCAGTATCACTAGGTTGGTATCCCAATGTTTTCATCAACTCCTCACGAACCCTCTGACCCTCTTTTTGCAGGTCTTGCCAACGCCGAGGAATTTTTACCGTGCTGCCCCGATCGCGCAGAAAGTGCAACATTTCCCCCCGAATATAGGGCACAGCGAAAGAGCTGAAGGCGCATCCTTGGCAGGGATCAAAGCGTTCGATCGCCCGAATTAATCCCAAATAGCCAATCTGCTCCAAATCCTCATACGGCTCAGCGCATTGATAACTGACCCGGTGGGCAATCTTCCGCACTAGTCCAGCATTGAGCCGAACCAAGCGATTTCGGGCTTCGATCGAAGGATTTTGGTGATAGGAGACCAAAAGCTCCATGCCGCAGGAATGAGGGGAAGATTGAGTAGCCATTATCAACAGAACGCCTCGCATCAGGATTGAATTCATTGTCGGTAGACTGGGCACTATAAACCATCGTTGTTTTACGGGACTGCCGATGGATGGCTACTGACAAGCTAGGGTAAATACTTAGACGGCTAGATGGGGAATAGCGATTTTTAAACCTCTTCTGTCAAGGAGGGGATCTAAATCGGGAGCATCTCAGTTTTGTGGAGGATACGCCAAAACCCCCTCATCCCCTTCTTCCCTTCTCCCAAAAGGGGAGAAGGGGAGCAAAATCCAAGTTCCTCTCCCCACCGGGGAGAGGGATTTAGGCTTCGATGTGAGCGCTCAGCCGAACGGTGAGGGTTGCAAAAGTGAGATGCTCCCATCTGAATCTTCTGTAGAGGGGATCGATCGCGTTCTAGAACTGAGGATGCCCACTATAATTTGGTGCAAGTGTCCTATAGGCGCTGAACTGTGTCGGTTTTGAGGACGTGATGTAAAAAATGGGCTGTCATGTTTGAACTACTTTGTCTGATTCTCATTTTGATCGGTCTGGGACTGTTGCTTCAGTACGTGATCAGCACTGTCATCCCCACTCAGTTTTTGGCTGGGCTAGGGGTTCTCGCCATCTTGGTCTTTCTATATTTTCTGTTTCGGGAGCCAGATGGTAGAACCGTCAGCATCCTGCTCAGCGTTTTGATCCTGGCGCTATTGGGCTTGTTTTTATACTATTTGTTACGAGGAGGATTGAAACTCACTCCTTCTATGATTGCCACAGTCGTCGCCCTACTGTGGCTGTTGAGCACCCCCTTGATCGCAAATTATGTCCTGGGCGTAGAAGAGCAGCGGGCGCTACAACTCTCCGCCCTACCCGATAATGGCGGTCCGATTGTCGTTTTAGGACAGGGAACAACCCGCCCAAACCTCCGCCCCACACCGCCGGATCAAATGCAGGTGCAACTGACTAGTCGGGGCGATCGGATTCCCTACGCCGCCCAACTCTCCCGGAGCTTGGGTGGACGCACCTTGATTGTCAGCGCGGGGCCGCACGACGGGGTGGTGGAAACTCGCAACAATCAATCAACGCCAGCGATCGAAGCCAACGACATCAGAACCTTTCTGGCAGTTTTGGGGTTGGTTCCCAATGGCAGCATCATTCCTGAGCCTACGGGCACCGATATTCGCACCAGTGCTGTCAGTGTGAGAAAACTGCTGGATGACAATGGATTGGGGAATCAAATCGTGCTGGTCACGTCAGCCTTAAGTATGCAGCGGGCCAACCAGACCTTTATCAATTTAGGAATGCGAGTGACTCCACGCCCAACGGATTTCCATGTCCTCAGCGGGGGAACCCGGGCCCGCCAAACCGATACCCTGCGGCGGCTCCCAGAGTTGGTTCCTAGCCCACAGGCCCTAGGACTATCTATACAGGCGGTTGGGGAATTACTGCAAACTCTCCGCTATCGCGTTCTGGGCTGGACTCCGTTATAGCCCTCTCTGAACCCCAACCCCATTTTCCAGATAGTCCTGGTCTCCAAAAATCGGGAATTAAATGAGATTTCTAGAAAAGCACCGGAAGGGCGAAGCATCCGGGCAATGACCTTCTGGTCGATTCAAGGCTCTATCTGCCGGATGCTTCGCCTCTACAGGGGTAACATCTTTCTCGGAAATCTCCTAAGTTCTAGAAGTTCAAAACTCAAAACTCAAAACTCAAAAATTCCTCTAACGGGTTAGAAACATCTGCCAAGCTGCCCTAGGAATAGCTCTACTCAACTGCCCCATAGCGGGCACACACTTTAGGCTCCTGATCTGGCGACAGCGCGGCGGCATTCGGGAGCCAGGGCACATCTGTTTCTGTAGGTGCTGTTTCGCGGTGACCCTGCTGCTGATTTTCCAGCCATGCCCAAAGTTGGTCTCCTTGGGAAAAGTGCCACCACTCCTGGGGATGTTGCTGAAAGCCAGCCAGTCGCATCACCGATCGCAGCAGCTCCCGTGCAGTGTGGTAAGCCGTTTCCTGGGGATTAGTAGTCTCAGAAAAATAATCTGGGTAAGAGCGCAGGGATAGCTCGTCGATCGGGGAACCCATCTCCACCACTCGTCCTGTGGCATCCACCAGCGTCACATCCACTGCTCCCCCAGTGCTGTGGGGCGGTGGAGTTGCTAGGTCAAGACTGGGCACTGCCCAAAACTCGTAGACCTGTTCTAAGATCGTTTGGCGCTGCTCGTTTGTCAGGGCTTCTGGAGTCAAATTTTGGGACTGTAGCTGTTGATTGAAGGTGTAATCCACCATAAATTGCTGCACGGCGATCGGTCGATAGGCATCAAAAATCTGAATGCGCCATTCCGATCGCTGCTCTTGCAAATAAACCTGGGCTTGGGTCAGGCTGCTAATCACACCTTGACGCAGGCAGTAGGGCGATTTCTCTCCGTAGGGAGCGCCCAATTTTTGGTAGGGATGGGGCAGTTCAATCACAAATGAGCCGATCGGGATCAGCACCAATGGCTCCCCACACTCTTGAATCAAAATCTGTTGGTAAGGCTTAGAAGGCATCATGGTCAACGTTTCAAGTGTGAATCGCCTAAGACTTGATGAGGGAGGGGAAAACAGCGTCTTGCTGCGGGAAAACGCTCTCTTGCTGTCTCAGAAACTTTTTGTTCACAATATCCTCAAACGTTGCCAAGTCTGCTAAGCAATTGGCCAAGAGTTGCACCAGATTGGAGAGTCGTTCCAGGGGAGCGTGACTGGTCAAGTCATAGTTAAAGCTCCCTGTGAACAAGACTGCGGGGACGCTTGCTTTGTCGAGTTGTTGAAGCCTGGCTTCTTGGATACTGAGGCTGAGTTGCCCGCGTTCTAGCTGATAGAACAGGTTAAGGGCAGCTTGCACGGGGGCGTGCCCAACTTGCCGCCACGCACCGGGGGCAAGTAGCGTTTCCACAATGTATTCCCTCGCTCCGTCCACATGGTTAGGGAAGGCGACCAAACTTTTGGGAACGATGTTTAAAAGTTGATAGTCCGCTTGGGGCAAGGTTTCAACATATCTACGAGCTACATCTGGGGCTAGTAGTCCTGTGGAATCTGCAACGGGTTCAGAGATCGTGATGGTGCGGGCTTGGGCAACCAAGTTAATCCCGTTTTTGAAGGCAATGTTGGCAAGCCGATCGCTCAACACGGGTGGGCGCGCCAGTTCCCAATCTGGGGGAATGACACCGCTCAGTTTCAATAAATCCACATTCAAAATGGTGGGGTTGAAGTTGTTGGCGGTGATGGCGATCGAAAGTTCTTGGATATTCAAGGACTTGTTGATGGTGTCGCTTATGGGATCGGGGTTTACGGTGGTGGGCATGGTCTCAGGTATGATTTTTTGATCAGAGCTATAATCCTGGGTCATCACTTATTGATAACCCAGGATTATGAACAGTCGGTTGGTTAACCCAATCAGGGCTTTAGGAAGTTATGGAGATTAAACCCTGGTGATGCTGCTGATTTGAACCACCATGTCGTTATAGTCCCGATCGCCCCCACCAGGCAGATCCTCGAAGCCGAAGGTATTGTTGCCGAGTAAGCGGATGTGATCAACGCCATCACGATTGGCCCCCAGGAAGGGGAAGTAAATCGCGGGGTCGTTGTTGGGGTTGGAATCTAGAAGCTGGGACACAGTGCCATTAGCAATAATGAACGGAGCAAAGAGGCTACCCGCTGCGAACTGGACGGTTGTGCTGACTGAGGAGCGATCGGCCACCGTTAGATCTAATTGCAAGCGTTGTTGCAGGGCGGCTTGGATATAGCCACTAGACCCGACAGAAATATCCACACTGCCATCTCCATTGATATCAATGCCCCCATCGGTGTTGGCAACGCGATAGAAGCCGACGGTATTGTTAAACGCGGCTTCTCGGTTGACCACAAAGGTGGCAGAAACATTGCCAGTCAAGCCTCGCAGATCTACAAGTTCGGCTCTGCCTTGGCTGGATGCACCCAGAGGTTGGGGCTGGGCAGACAGTTCTAGATTCAACACCAAGTCATTGAAGTCGTTATCGCTGCCATCTTCCCAATTGAGGGTAAACCGATTGCTACCAGGATTGGTGACGCGGGGATTATTGCCACCTGCCAACCCGAAGACGACTTGGGATTGGGGCGTGAATCCACTCAGGACTTCATCCGTTGTGCTGTTTTTGACAAAGTAGAAGAGGAGGCGATTGGTGTTGGTTGTCCCGAAGTTGAGGGTGCGGGAGAGGTTAGCGCCGCCCAAGCTATCGGGCAAAGCAGAGAGGATGATGTTACCGCGTCCTAGGCGGAAGGCTTCTTGCAAGTAACCTGCCTGTCCGGGGGAGAAGGTGCCGATCGCGCCCTGGTCATTATCCACCACCAAGACTCCAAGCTCATTCACAGATGGGGTATCGCGTCCTGATACCGTCAGTTGCAAGGAAGGGAGAGCGGTAGACGTGACCAGCGTGAAGATGTTGTTGTTGCTGCGAGTTAGTCCTGGCGTTGGAGGTGGCGTTACAGGGGGAGGAGTAACAACGGCTGGACGCAAGTTCAGACCAACCAGCACTGGATCGTGGTCAGAAGATCGGAAGGGATTGGGCTGATAGAGGGTGGTGTCGTTGATGGGGAAGTCGCCCGTGCTGGGGGTGACAATGTTGTCGTCAAATCCCAAAGCACTGGGTTCGTCGGCGTTGATGTTCCACTTCGCGACTCCCGTCACTTGGCTGAGGAGGGTGGAGTTGGACAAGGCATGGTCTAGGGAACCCGTCTGGCCACTAAATACAAAGGAGTCGGTGGTGGTGGTTAGCTTGGTCAATCCACCCGCCCGCAGAATGTCGATCGGATCTTCTTCGTTGTAAGCGTTTAAATCCCCCAGGATCAGGATGTCGCTGTCCCCCGAATTTGTCTGCATTTGGGTCACAAAGTTGAGCAGTGCCGCTGCTTGGAGTTTGCGGGTGGCGTTGGATTGCCCCTGACCATCGCCTTGATCGGTGTCTCCGGGCAAGCCAGCGCTGGAGCCTTTGGATTTGAAGTGGTTGATGATCGGCGTAAATTTCTCGCCGTTGGAGTTCAGGGAGAAGGTTTGGGCGAGGGGAGGACGAGCCGTGTTAAATGCGGGGTCATTAAAGTATTTCGCAGCGCCCACGGGGGTGACTGCACCGGGTTTGTAGATGAAGGCAACTTTAATCGCATCGGTGCCAGAGTTGCCGTTTGCACCCGTGGGGTCCACGATCGCCGCATAGGTGCCTGCCCCAGCTACGGCATTCAATCCGGCTACCAAGTCGCCGATCGCCGTTGCGCCATTGTTCTCAATTTCAATCAAGCCCACCACATCGGCGTTGAGTTGGACGATCGCCCCGATAATTTTGTCCCGTTGCCGCGTGAATTCAGCGGCACTGTCTGCCCCTCTCGCGTTATTACTGCCGTTGTCGATCGTCGTGAAGTAGTTCAGCACATTGAAACTGGCGACCTTGACATTGGCGGTGCCAGTGAGATTCACCGAGGGAGGAGTGAGGGGACGCGGCGCATAGGCGAAGGTGGGAGCAACCGTCGGCTGAACGCGATAATTGCTGAACCCGAAGCCTAGAACGCCTGTTAAACCAGTCGTGGTGCTACCAATTCTCAGGGTTTTAGTTACGGGGTCGATGTAGGGAACGGGGTTCACATTCTGTACCGTACTGCCGTCATCAATCAGAATTTTATTCAGGTCATTGGCGGTTTGCGCCGCAGTTACCGCCGCCACGTTGCTGGTGCCAGTGGAATTGGTGCCCGATGCGGGGTTGTCGTTGGGGTCAATGAGGTTGGTGGGGGTGAACAACCGCCCGCCAGAGGAGAGGACGATTTCCCCAAATCGCGCCAGTTGGAAGTGTTCTGTGACGGTCAGGGCTTGGGGGAAGGTGATCCGCATTCCCTCGTACTGTTCCAAGAAAGTGGAGGTGGCGAAGGGCAGGTTGACTGTGGCAGCCGTGGGCAGAGCGCCAGTTCCTAGGGCCGTAATGCTGGTGGGTGTGATCACCGCTTGGTTGAAGGACGGCGCGGCACCGGATTCCAGCACCGTACCCGTGACCCGAACTTTGTCGCCGATCGTCACCAAGGTGGCGGTGGTGTTGACAAAGATGCCTTCCGAGGTGAGGGGATTAGCATCGGCATCGGCATCTTCCTCTTGCAGGTAAAAACCGCCTAAACCGCCTGTACCTTGGAAGGAACCGACGACAATGCCTTCGATGGTGAAAATGCCAGCCGTAGCAGCCGTGCCCGTGCCTTGAATGACGCTGATTTTGGTGGGGACGATCGCGGCATTGACGGTTGTAGTGGTGGCAGCGGCGGTGTTGTTGGTTTCATCGCTCTCGACGATCGTATTCGTTGGATCGACCGTAGCCCCTCCGCCTGTAAGGGTTCCAGCGGTTGTCGCCGTGCCCGTAATCGTCAATGTGGCGGTGCCGCCAGCCGTGATGCTGCCGCCTGTGAAGGAAATTACGCCGCCTGCGGGTGCGCCTGCGGTGAAGCCGCCAGCAACGGTTGTGGTGCCGAAGGTGAAGCCGCTGGTGGGCAGGGTGAAGTTGGTGGTAATGCCTGTAGCGTTGCCAGTGCCTGTGTTGCTGACGACCAAGGTGTAGGTGACGGTGTTGCCGATGGTGATGGGGTCGGGGCTGTCTGCGAGGGTGACGCTGAGGTCGGGTTGAGCCGCAGCCGTGACCGTTGTAGTGGTGCTAGCAGCAGTGTTATTGAGTTCGTTGCTCTCGACGATCGTATTCGTTGGATCGACCGCAGCCCCGCCGCCTGTCAAGGTTCCAGCGGTTGTCGCCGTGCCCGTAATCGTCAATGTGGCGGTGCCGCCAGCCGCGAGGCTACCGCCTGTGAAGGCAATCACGCCGCCTGCGGGTGCGCCTGCGGTGAAGCCGCCAGCAACAGTGGTGCTACCGAAGGTGAAGCCGCTGGTGGGCAGGGTGAAGTTGGTGTCAACTCCGGTGGCGTTGGCGGTGCCTGTGTTGCTGACGACCAAGGTGTAGGTGACGGTGTTACCGACGACGATCGGGTCGGGGCTGTCTGCCAGGGTGACGCTGAGATCGGGTTGAGTGGAAGCGGTGACTGTAAGGGATGACGTGCCATCAGTCAGTGCCCCTGGTGCCCAAGTCCGGTTAGTGGTAAAGGTGCCCGTTCCACTGTTGTAAGTTCCTGTGGCAATGAGGTTGTTGGCCACTGGGTCAACCGCAACAAAGCTAGCTGCCTGGAGAAACCCACCTGCGTAGTTGTCGTTGACTGGCAAAACATAGCCATCCGCTCCCAGAGCTACTACGGCTGTGCCTGCACCTGTGCCAAAGAAAATTGCATCAATAGGGACGGTTGTGTCGGTGATGCTGCCGATCGCCACATCGAAGACTCCCACGGCATCGGCATTGGGCCCTCCATTCCCCAATACACCGATAGTGTTTAGGTTGCCAAATCCATCTCCAGGAGTTGTTCCTGTATCGATCGTCCGCAGTTTTGTACCAGTGGGAGCCATTGAGGACCCCCCAACATAGACCACTTGTCCAGCCGTCACTGTCCCAGTTGTGATACTGAACCCATAAGTTAGTCCAGCACCCGCTACCCAGCCGTTGCCATTTGCGGGGCCATTGTTTGCAAACACAACGGTATAAGGGGTGATGGCAAAGTTAATCGCTTGAGTGGCAATTAACTCGACATACTCAAAAGGTGAGTCGGGCCCTGCTGGATTGGTGAGTAGTTCTGAAATCAGTAAACCGGCTGGCATGATGCTCTCCTGGGTGGTTTGGTTTTGTCTGGCTGGGGGTTGGTTGGAGCCTTCGCAGATTAGTGATCCGCTCAAAGTGCCAGTTGTATAGAGTCATCTTAGAAAAGACTACTCTTCACTTTGGAGAGTACAGAACTTTGAATCTGAATGCTAGTGCTTTAGATCACCATGAGGAAGATAGCGATCGTCTCTCTTGAGGCGCGATCGTTCCCAATTCTGAGAACAGCACATGGTGTATTAGTGCCTGGGACTCACACCAAGTCGAAACTCCAAGGGCATCGCTTC
>Ga0209181_10001177_pt1 | contig 46443 bp, 36 predicted proteins | sample MAT05_FD_187208 | JGI IMG/M metagenome (GOLD analysis project Ga0209181, IMG submission 187208) | Freshwater microbial communities from Lake Fryxell liftoff mats and glacier meltwater in Antarctica - MAT-05 (SPAdes) (version 2) | ecosystem: Environmental > Aquatic > Freshwater > Ice > Liftoff... | reverse complement strand
AATCCAAAAAAAGTTCCAGTGTTCCATGTAATAAAAAGAAGGGAAAGTAGAATTTATTCTTTGGCTTTTTCATTCATTCTTTTCATTAAATAAGGCAGTCGTTCTGTTACGGTAATTTTTTTCATAGATATTATTTGATACTTTTTTGAAAAAGTAAGTTCAAAGTTTTCAATTGTACAATAGTCAAAAATGTCTGCCTCATGTTGCAGCAGCAATTACACTTTTTTTGTGAACAAACTCTATCAACAGATAATTTATCGTCTCATCAAGCCAATCAACAATTAGAGTAAGCGCTCCATTGAATGCAATCTCAAAAATGGTTAACAAGTATTATTGCTAATATCAAATCTACCTTCATCCGATCATTGAAAGAATCCCTTTTGTTTTTATTCAAATCAATTGCTGGCGAGGGTGACCTTAGCGTATAGAGGGAGTGCAAAATGTATTTGAATTTCTGGTCACCTATTTTACAATTTAAACCATTAATATAAATGATAACTCCATCGATAGTTGCTAACTGCTTTTCTATATTTTTAAACAAAAAACTATAATAGCCATTGTTGGCACTCAAATCAATCATTTAGGAAAAGTCTATTTTGGAAAGGCATATTTGAACCATTTTTTTTGAATCTTTTCAAACACTGGCTTTATAAGCCTTAAAATTGCAAATTGGCGATAATCTATATTTTATCGGAAATGAATCTTTCGCAGAACATAGCAATAGCCTGATTTAAAAAAAATAATACCGATACCGGTTTAATGTTGATGCTATTTATTATCTTGTTCTAAGTTATGAAACCCTGGTGAAATGCCTTTAAACAAAACCGTACCTAATTGCAGCAACATTTTCATCTTATATATGAGTAAACAAAATACGCCAACTCTTTCAGTTTTTTATTTGTTCTGTTGGATATTAATCTTATCCTGCAATAACGGGGACACGCTTAGGGAGAAAAAAATTGTGGTTGACCCAGATAGGATGGATAAGGAAACCAGTGAGAGCATTAAGCATGCCTTAGCTTTTGCTTTGCAGCATGGTGGAAAAATTGATGATAGTGTTGATTTGAAATATATAGGGTTAGTAAATGAATTTTATACAAACAATGAACATGCAAACATTTGGAGCCGTAGAGAAAAGTGGATGCCATTGACAGATACATTAATCGGTTTTATACAAAATTGCGAATTGTATGGCTTGTTTCCCGGCGACTATCATTTAAAAAATCTACGATCATTAAAAAAGCAATTAGATAGTGATTCGCTAAAACGCATGGATGCAGAATTATGGATGCGTGCAGATTTAATGCTAACGGATGATTTTATGCACTTAGTAAGGGATTTAAAAAAGGGCAGGCTTCCGGTTGATAGTACTTTTCTTAAAAAGTCAGGGGTATCAATGGACAAAAACTTTTACACAAACACCTTACAGTCGCTCATAAAAAAAAGGCATTTTTCGGAGCTGATTGATTCCGTTCAGCCAAAGCATTTTGGTTACCAGGAATTGAAAAAGTGTTTACCCCGGTTTTTGGATAGTATGGATAGAACAACCTATACCTACGTAACTTATCCATTTAAAGTAAATGATGAAAAGGACTCCGTTTTTTTTATCAAAAAGATCCAGAAGAGATTATTGGAGAGTGGTTGCATTGAAACCGAAATTGATTCACCAGACTCACTAGAGTTGAATAAAGCTATAAAAAAGTATCAAAAAAAGAAAGGAATTAAAGCGGATGGAAAAGTATCGGCCTCACTGGTAAGATTATTAAATTTAACAGATGTGGAGCGTTTTAAGCGCATAGCAATCACATTAGATCGTTACAAACAATTGCCATCTGAAATGCCTGAAAAATATATTTGGGTAAACCTGCCTGCCTTTTACCTAAAGCTTTGGGACCATGATACGGTTGCACTTGAGTCTAAAATTATATGTGGCAAACCAGCAACGAGAACTCCTCTTTTGTATAGTATAATATCTGATATGGTTACTTATCCTACATGGACAGTTCCAAGTAGCATCATTGCCAAACAGTACCTGCCTAAGCTAAAAACGAATCCAAATTATTTAACCCGCATTGGCCTGCGGCTGGTTAATAATAAAGGCGAAACTATAGAAGGTGGAGCCGTTAACTGGAGCAAGTACACAAAGGGAATACCTTACAATGTAGTGCAGGCCAGCGGTGATGGTAATGCTCTGGGAATAATGAAATTTAATTTTAGCAACCCTTACAGTGTTTATTTGCATGATACCAACCAACGATATCTGTTCGATAATGCATCACGGGCATTAAGCCATGGTTGCGTGCGTGTGCAGCAATGGCAGCAACTTGCATTTTATATTTCAAGAAATGATAGTATGAATTTAAAGGAAGGTGAATCATTTCATTACAATACAGACTCTATCAAAAGTTGGTTAAAAGCCAAAGTGAAAAAGCGTATCCCGGTGAAAAATGGGATTCCATTATTTATTACCTACTTTTGTTGTGAAGGAAAAGGTGAAAAGATCAGGTTTTATGAGGATATTTATGGAGAAGATAAATTGATACGGGAAACGTATTTCTCAAATAAATAAATTTTCCAATTATTTGCTTACTATGAATAATTTTTTTGCTATCCTGAAATCGAAAGGTAAACCTGTCTGTTTTATTTTAATTTGTGTTTTTTTATTTTCTTTCACTTCTTCTTTCGGTCAAAAAAAATCTACATCAAAATCCACCGAAAGCAAATCATCCAGTAAGCGGGTAATTTATGGCCTTGCAAGTTTTTATGCCAATAAGTTCAATGGTAGAAAAACAGCCAGTGGCGAATTGTTTAATCAAACGAAGTTCACATGTGCCTGTAACATGTTGCCGCTAGGTACCTGGGTAAAGGTAACGAACGTAAGAAATGGCAAGTCGGTGATCGTTAAAGTTAATGATCGGTTGCATCCCAAAATGCGCCGGGTGGCAGATCTTTCCAAAGCTGCTGCTAAAAAACTTGGATACACCGCACAGGGATTGGTAAGAGTTAAGGTAGAGGTATTGGGTAAGAAAAAACCAGTTTAATAAGTGATGTTTTTTCGCAATGCGTATTCAGTCTTTTTTAACGCTTTAAAAAAGGGATATGATTGGGTGTTGAAATAATTTTTACGATTTGATTTGAAGCAACTACTTTTGTCTATTACAAGAAAACTAACATAATATGAAGAAAATTATTCTATCGATTTTTACTTTCGGCTTACTCCTAAATTCCTTTGGCCAGGAAAAGTATAAAAAACTTCCGGCACTGGGACTTCACTTCCTTTTTAATGATTTTAAAACCGCTTCTGAATTAAGAACAGGTGGTTTGGCAAATGTAATACGAAACAAAAACTGGTTAAAATCCGATCGGATGAATGTAGGGCTTGCATTAAGTTATATGGAAGGGTTGAGCAATAATCTTGATTTTGTAGGAACTGCCTCTGGTTCTTTTGTGGATTATCCCGTACCCGACAAGGCAAGTACGGGTGTTAAATTTTTATTAGATGTAACTGCCGTTGCTAATCTGAAATTGCTTTCAGACCACTATGTGGTATCTCCTTATCTATCTTTAGGTGCTGGTGTTTCAAAGGTTGGTGGCTATTATGGTGCATTTATTCCAACCGGAGTTGGGTTACAATTTAACCTGTTCGACGAATCGTTTATCATGGTGAATTCACAATATCGTGTACCTATTTCCGAGAATGTTGCTTACCATCTATACCACAGTATCGGCTTTGCAGGGAATGTAAAAAAGCGCAAAGTTGTTGAACCTGCACCTTTACCACCTCCGCCCCCTGCTATTGAAGCACCAAAAGACAGAGATAATGACGGCGTGCTGGATGAAAGCGATAAATGTCCGGATGTGGCCGGTGTTGTTTCTTTACAAGGTTGCCCTGATAAAGATGGTGATGGTATTATTGATGGTGAAGATAAATGTACTGATGTAGCTGGTTTAGCTAAATACCAGGGATGCCCCGTGCCAGATACTGACAAGGATGGCATCAATGATGAAAATGATAAATGTATTGATGTAGCAGGTGTAGCCCGTTACCAGGGTTGCCCGGTTCCAGATACAGATGGTGATGGAGTGAATGATGAAGAAGATAAATGTGTAACTGAAAAAGGGTTAGCTGAAAACAATGGTTGCCCTGTGCTGGCTGACTATGCGTTCAATGCAGATAATGTTCAGTTTGTGTCAGGAAGCGCAAAATTAACAGCAGCAGCTAAAACCGAATTAAGTAAAGGCGTCGTAATTTTAGCGGAACATACTTCTTTAAGTGTTGCGATCAATGGCTATACGGATATTTCGGGCAAAGCGGCTACCAACCTGGTACTTTCTCAAAAAAGAGCCGATGTAGTGAAAGCCTACTTTGTTGCAAAAGGTATCAGTGCTGATCGTTTAACCGCCACAGGTTTTGGTGTGGAAAATCCTATTGCCGATAATAAAATTGCTGCAGGTCGGGCAAAGAACAGAAGAGTAGAATTTAAAGGAAATAATTAATTCATTTTAATAAAGATAATAGGCCCTCTGCATTGCAGGGGGCTTTTTTTATGTCTACTATTTTCCTATTTCGAAAGAATGCACCCAGATACTACCGTCAACAGCCTGCATTATTTATTACTTTTGCACTCTTGGCTAAATAAGATATAGGGATGATGCTACTTTACCAATTGGTAATAGTTTGGCACCATTTAAAATGGCTTCAGATGTGAATTATATACGATATAAAAGAGCACTGCAATCATTTTTATCAAATAAAAAACAGGCGATAAAATATGGCAAAAATTGGCATTAACATAGCAACAGGTAGTTTACAAAAAGAAGAGATCATTGTAGGGATAGATTTGGGAACCACCAACAGTCTGGTTTCTTTTATACACCCCGAGACAAAACAGCCAATCGCATTGAAGGAGCATGGAAGTAGCTCGCTGGTGCCATCCGTAATTTATTTTGATGAAAATGGGAATATCACTGTAGGGGAGGAGGCTAAAAAAAAATTAATAAGTGCTCCACAGAATACTATTTTTTCTGCCAAAAGATTAATGGGGAAATCTTACAATGACATAAAGGACAATGCTTCATTTTTTTCCTACAAAGTAATTGATGACAATAAGGATGGCTTGGTAAAAGTACAGGTGGGTAATAAATTTTATTCTCCTGTTGATTTATCTTCTTTTATACTAAAGGAATTGAAACAAAGGGCGGAGCATATTTTAAAAACGCCGGTTAATAAAGCTGTAATAACTGTACCTGCATATTTTAACGATGCACAGCGACAGGCCACCCGTGATGCAGGTAAACTCGCCGGACTGGATGTATTACGCATTGTGAATGAACCTACCGCTGCAAGTCTTGCCTATGGTCTTGGTCTCAATAAAGCTGAAGAGAAAACCATTGCCGTGTACGATCTGGGTGGTGGTACATTTGACATTTCCATCTTACGAATTAGCAATGGAATTTTCGAAGTGCTGTCCACGAACGGAGATACTTATTTGGGTGGAGATGATATGGACAATGCGATCGTAAAATATTGGTTGCAACAGTCAGGCTTATCCGAAGAAGATTTAAAAATGAACAGGGAGTTTGCCCAGGCTATCCGTCTGAAAGCAGAAATAGCTAAAATTCATTTATCAGCCAATGATGATTTTGAAGATGAATTAAATGGGGATCACTTGAAGATTTCCAAATACGTATTCAATGACCTTATTCAGTCGATGGTTGATAAAACGATTGCTTCCTGCAAGGCTGCTTTAAAAGATGCGTCACTAAAAACAAGCGATATTGATGTAGTGGTAATGGTGGGTGGTTCTACAAGGGTGCCACTGGTGAAAAAAAGCATCAGCAGCTTTTTTGGAAAACCGGTAAATGATTCGGTAAATCCGGATGAAGTGGTTGCCTTGGGAGCAGCCGTTCAGGCTGATATTCTGGCTGGTAATAATAAAGAATTTTTATTGCTCGATATCACGCCACTTTCGCTTGGTATTGAAACCATGGGCGGGCTGATGGATGTATTGATTCCAAGAAACTCAAAAATTCCCAATGCGGTTGCCCGTCAATATACCACCCATAAGGATGGACAAAGTGGTATTAAAATATCGGTGTACCAGGGAGAAAGGGATATGGTCAATGATAATCGAAAACTGGCTGAATTTAATTTAACCGGAATACCCGGAATGCCGGCCGGGCTGCCCAAAGTTGAAGTAAGTTTTATATTGAATGCAGATGGCATTTTAGTGGTAAAAGCGAGAGAATTAAGGAGTGGTGTTCAACAAAGTATAGAAGTAAAATCTCAATTGGATTTAACAGACGATACCTTGGAAAAAATGTTGTTGGATTCTATAACGCATGCAGGGGAAGATATCGCCAACCGGGCACTGGTTGAAGCAAGAACCGAAGGAGAGCAACTGCTGGCGACCACTGAAAAATTCATTCAGAAAAATGCTGCTCATCTAACGCAGGATGAAATAATGCAAACGGCTGCTGCCATGCAGTCGCTACAGTTGTCACTCACGATGAATGATAAGGATTTGATGCACGGCAAAATTGAAGCACTAAATGAAATGTCAAAACCTTATGCAGAGCGCATCATGGATATTATTGTAGGTGAAGCTATGAAGGGGAAGACGGTTTAGTTGTTGGAAAAAATAATATTAAACAATAAATTAAAAATAAAAAGGCGCTCAGCAACATCCCCCATTTTACAACGGTGGGTTCAAATGTAAAACTGATGTTATTTTGGCCTTTGGTTGCAGGCGCACTCATAAAACTAAGTCCAGCTTTTTCAATCGGTCTCTTTATAGTGCCATTTTGATAAAACCAATGTGGATAATAATTTTGCTGCAAAATTATATTGGTCAGGCTGTCAACTTTGGCAATTACTACTATTTTATTTGGATTAAATGATTGAATTTTCAAATTGTCAGCCTCTATTGCACTGAGAGGTGCTTCAATAAAAATAAATGGGCGGTTTAAAAAATTGTCGTTGGGGAAGTTTTTATAATTTTTAAAATATTCAGTCATGTTTTTCAACACAATAGGATAGGAGACTTGTGTAGTTACACCAATTTGTTTGTTATAGAAACTCCAGTCACCCAACATAGCTTCCTCTTCCGAAGAGAGGGTGTCGATGTTTTTAATTGGCTGTAATATGGGGATGGGGATTCCTTTCGGCGACCTGTTAATTACCGATTGAACCTGCCCCAAGGATGCCTTTCCAGCGCCTGTAAATGGAATATTCAACAAACAGGCAAGTATCATATCTGCTACAACTATGTTTTTCAATAAATCCCATTTGTTCAATTGAATGCTTTGTTTAATTTTAAATAATATAAATAGCTGAATAAATCCCTGGATAAAAATGGTATCATAAAATGTTATGGAATCTACCAAATATTTTAATTTTCCAGCCATCCCGCTTTGTATATTAATGCTGCTTATATTGACGAGAATGCTTTGTTTACTATTGATAGCAATGTAAAGGCCAAAGATGGTGAAGGTCATTAAGGCTACTCCAACCAGATAGTAAATCCATTTAATAACACCGCTAAAAGATTTTTTTTGCTCAATGAATTGATTCAATGCCATGGCTCCAATAATAATAAAGCATAGCAAGCCAAATATCCTGAATTCCCCGTTTAACCTTACATAGCCAATAAAAGGAATAAATTGAAAGGCAAAGGTCTTGAATATTCCGCCGGTAGAGAGTAAAGTAAATGCCCCTCCTGTGATTAATAAAAATTTCTGCCAGCCATTTTTTTTATTTACGCAGGCAAATAGAAAAAATAATAGTAGGGCAATACTGAAATAGCTGTTACGCATACTGGGGTCCGTATTGTAAAATTCATTATTCTTTACAGTGGCGAAAGGAAGTAAAGCACTGATCCAACTTTTGAAATTTGTAGGATTGGACAAAGAATCCGCCAGGCTTATTTTTTCCCCCCGTACAAAAAATGGCATGATATCCAAATAGCCACTAATCATTCCTGCCGAAACCAACACCAGTAACAGCAAAAAAGTAAAATGTAAAATCGTTAATTTTTTAAATCGAAGCTGTAAAGGCAAGTTAGATTCATTGCTTAGCGTATAATAAATCAATACGCCAAGAAAGAAATAAAAGGAACCGATTGTAATACCAGGATGAGCCGAACTAACCAGTAAGTAAAAAAGAAGTACTGCCCGAACTGTATTTTTTACAGAAAATGTTTTTAAAAGCAATAGATAACTCCAGAAACACCAGGGTAAAAATGCGGCGCCACTTAACCAGTTAAAATGTTGCAGATGTCCGACATTGTATCCACAACACATAAAGGCTGTTGCAGCAATTATCCGAACGCTGCTATTTAATTTCCAAATACCTGTGAGCTGGTACATACCAATACCTCCCAATAAAATATACAACAATACTTCCAGGGTTAAGGTGTAGGCATTATAGCCAACAGTCGCTGCAATCAGCCATGTTACCGGGCTCCAGTATCCTCCGCTCATATCACCATATTGAGGAATACCGAAATTGATGTAGGGATTCCATAATGGAAGAAAGCCGGCATGTAAACTTTCACTCATAAAAAATTTAGGTGGAAAGTACCCAACAAAAGCATCATTTTTTATGAAAAATAAGAAAGAGGAGATGGGGAGAAAAGCAAAAAATAAAATGATAATTAAAAAGAAGATTATTTTTAGCGACACCCTGTTCGAATTTGCGTAAACTTGCATGGAATAAAAATACACTATTCCTAAAAAAATGAACGAAAGAACTTTTGATGATTTTGATGAATTTGCAAATTCATACAGGGATATTCATTCTGCGAATATTAAATTATCCGGAGCAGATAGTTTATATTTTGCAGAGCATAAAGTATTGGAGCTTAAAAATTTTGAAAAGGACGAATACCAGCAAATGCTTGATGTTGGCTGTGGCGATGGTGCTGTAGAAATATTTATTCACCAGAATTTCCCTTCATGGCTTACGCAGGCAATTGACATCTCGGACAAGAGTGTGCGGGAGGCAAAAGAAAGACATATCCCAAATGCAAGTTTTACTTTGTATGACGGAAAAACAATTCCCTTCAACGATAATAGTTTTGATTTGGTTTTTGTGGCTGCCGTCTTTCACCACATTGATTTTAAACTCCACAGCGTTTTTTTAAATGAGATTTACCGGGTATTAAAAATTGGCGGTAGGGTATATATTTTTGAACACAATCCATTAAACCCTGTTACAAGATATCTGGTAAAAACCTGTGTGTTTGATAAAAGCGCCCGGCTCCTGAGTTATACTTATGCAAAAAAAATGTTGAAGACTGCTGGATTTAATCCTATTCAAAAAAAATTTACAATTTTTTTTCCACGTAAAGGTATATTATCCTCTCTTTTAAAACTTGAAAAAAAATTGAGTTGGTGTCCATTTGGTGGTCAATATTATTTCCGGGCTGTCAAATAAAACATTTGTATCAAATTTCTAATCAGTTTCAATATTCGATTTGTTGATGACGTACAGTTGTCTGTTACGTACAGAATTATTGATGCGGCTAATGTATTCCCCGATAGTACCGATGCTTAATAATTGTATACCTCCTAAAAATAAAATGGTAACCATCATAGATGCCCAGCCCGTAATGGTGTGGCCCCAGATCAATTTTGCAGCCAATACATATATTATAAACAGGAACGCAAAAAAGGAAACAAAAATGCCGCAAAGGCTTACAAACTTTAAAGGGAAATTAGAAAATCCCGTAATGCCATCTATTGCAAAACGAAACATCGTGTTATAGGAGAAATTGGTACTGCCATTTCTCCTTTGTTCTCTTTCGTATTCTACAAATGATTCCTTAAATCCGAGCCAGGCAATTTGCCCCCTCAAAAATTTGCTCTGATCATTCATCTTTAGCAATTCATTACAAACTTTCCTATCCATCATCCTAAAGTCACCTGTGTCTATAGGTATGTTGATAGCAGTTATTTTGTTAAGGATGCGATAGAAGATTTTTGCAGTAGCCTTTTTTAAAAATGTTTCTCCTTTCCTAATATTACGTTTTGCATATACCACATTATACCCCTCTTTCATTTTTGTAAATAGTGACTGTATGATTTCTGGCGGGTCCTGTAGATCTCCGTCAATTAAAACAATATATTCACCTTTACATTTTTCCAGCCCTGCAAACAGTGCAACCTGGTGGCCAAAGTTCCTGCTAAAACTGATGAATTTAACGTTAGTATCTTCTGCTGCAAATTTTTCAATGGCTTGTAATGTGTGGTCTTTACTTCCATCGTCCACAAAGATAATTTCAAAATTCCCGGCTAGGTTGAAAAGTACATTGCTAACCCTACAGTAGAGTTCATACACATTTTGCTCTTCGTTTAATAAAGGCACTATCACAGAAAATTTTACCGGCATTGGTTTAATTTATTTTATATACTTTATATTCTTCATTTTCAAAAACCACGGGGAATATTATCTTTTTATTGTTTAAAGCTGTGTCATTTTTTTCTGCATAAAAATAAGCCGGAACTTTCGTCCACCTGTCATCTACTTTTTGCTGGAATAAAAAAATATTTACCGCTTCCTTTTTGCTTGCTATGTTGAAGGTGAGTATTGGGTGTGGTATCCATCCCTTATATAAAGAATATAGTTGCAAAAAGGAAGTGGTTTTTTCATTTTTTTCTGTAGAGATTATCCAGCCTTTTTCATTTTTTTTTGAAAAAAAATGAATTAATTCCTGTTGGTTTTTAGTAAATAGCACACCAGTTCCATTTTTAGAACTGTTTAAATAAAACCAACTGATATTGTCGGATAAAAAAATCAGAATAAAAGTGAAAGTTGCGACTTTAAATAAAGTACTTTTTTTCTCTTGTACATAATTCAATATTCCAATAATTACAGGTATGGCAAAAAGAAAAAAGCCCGCATAAACATATCCTCTTGTATAGTGTAATGGCTGTATCGGCTTTATAGCAAAGCCGTGTATGGATAATAGAAATGCAAAAAATCCAAAGCAAAAGAATAAGCGGTTAATCGGAGATGAAAAATGTTTCTGTAAAAGAGCAACATTTTTTACAGCCCAAAAACCAAGTACCCAAACAATAAAGTATGCCGGAATAAAATGCCATGCTTTATAACTCCAGTTTAACGCTACTTGTTGCGATATGACAGCAGAAACCGGATACTGTTGGAGCAAAACACCATAATAGAGCAAGTGAAAAATTAATGCAGCACTGATTAATGCTAAGTCTTTCATTTTTATTTCTTTGCTCTTCAAATAAAAAAACTCAATAAATGCCCAGGATGCTATTATCAGCAGTATTTCAGTGGAGGAATATGGATGAGAGAGCGTAAGCACTATTATTAATAATGCAACTCTCACAAATTTCTTTTGCATAGCTGATAAGATTATCAACATAAAAAGAAAATGATAATATGCTTCTAAAGGATATACGAGTGCCCGACCAAAGTTGAGGCACCACCAGCCATTACCAGGATCAAGAAAAAAAATATGATCAGAAAGATTGCCTGTATTTTTGAAATATACGAAATGGAGTACAATGCCGCATAAGGATAATATGCCGCCGCCCCAGGTAAACAAAAAAGAAGTAAGTACAAGGTGCTTTTTTTCCGGCAAAGTGTTGCTGATTATTTCTATGGATACCCGTATGGTAAACAAAGTGAATATTAAACCAAAAATCGAAATTATTATTCCTGGCTCAAGCGGAAAATATTTCCATAAGTAACCAAGAATAAATTGCTGTGGTTGAAAAAATATTTTAGGCGATTGTGGGTCATCGTCCAATGGGTATTGATAAAAGATAACGGCATTTCCAGTTTTGTATTCCTTGGCAGAATGCATATAAAGCGCATTTTCCCATTGAATTAATCCACTCGGTTTATGATTGGCATCATGATAAAAAAAATGAACTCCGTAAAAAAGAATGATTGGAAGCGACAACGCCAGCGCAAGCAACCATTTTTTTTTATTGCAATTCATACACAAGTATTAAAAAAACTGTTTTTTTATTTTGAGAAGATTAAAGATGAATGGCAGGCGCAATATATTCACTAATTTTTTAGATAAATCATATAACTTAAGAATATTTGTATTTTATCGGATCGCTCAATTGTGTAAACCTTGTCACATATTTCCCAATCATATCGAACTCAATATTTATTTCATCACCTTGTTCTAAATATTGCATATTCGTATGTTCGTATGTGTAAGGTATGATGGCTACCATAAAACTATTGGCTGTTATATTAAAAATAGTAAGGCTGATACCGTTTAAAGAAATGGAACCTTTTTCAATAACCAATGCGGCAAATTTGGTGTCAAACTGAAACGTATATTCCCAGCTACCCTCTTTTTCCTTTGTTTCAATACAGGTAGCAACAGCATCTACATGGCCCTGAACGATGTGACCATCCAACCTTCCGTTCATTTGAAGGCATCTTTCCAAATTAATTACGGAGTTTTTTTTCCAACCATTTAAATTAGTTTTTTTTAATGTCTCTTCAATAGCGGTGATCCTGTGACATCCGTTTTTGACTTCCTCCACCGTAAGGCAAACTCCGCTGTGGGCAACGCTTTGGTCAATGGTAAGTTCGTTTGAAATAGCGGACTCTATCCAAAATGTTTTATTTGTACCAGATGCTATGATCTCTTTTATGGTACCTTTTTTTTCAATGATTCCTGTAAACATACTGCAAACTTACTTTTTTTTCTAACTTGGATTTTGAATTTTAAATATTTCTACTATCTTTGCGCTTCTAAAAAAAACTACCAAAGGAGGTATATCAAAATGTTAATAATAGATTCAAAAGATTGCGAAAACATCGACAAGGCTTTAAAAAAGTATAAGAAGAAATTTGAAAAAAGCCGTGTATTACTTCAGTTAAGGGAAAGACAGGCTTTTATAAAGCCCTCCATCAGACGTCGTACTCAAGTGTTGAAAGCCGTCTACAAGCAGAATATAGCAAGTGGTAAAATAGACGTTTAGGTCTCCTTATCACGATCGTAATATTTAAAACTGATAACTGGTTACTTTGTAACTTTGGTTATCAGTTTTTTTATGCCCCAAAGTAATCAGACACACATAGAGTATTTTTTAAATTACCTTACTTTTCAAAAAAGGTATTCGCTACATACCATTATTTCTTATAAAAATGACCTAACAGGCTTTTTCGATTTTGTAGAACAACAGTTTGGCAATACAGCACTTATTGATATCAATTCTTCCTGTATCAGAAGCTGGCTGGCAGGTATGAAAGAGAAAGGGATGGAATCAAAATCCCTCAACCGGAAAATATCCACTCTCAAATCCTTTTTTAAATACCAGTTAAAGCAGGGATTGATCGTTACAAGCCCCACCGCCACCATCATATCTCCAAAAGTTAAAAAGCGGTTACCTCAATACGTGGCGGAAAAAGACATCAATACTTTGTTTAATTACGTTGAGTTTCCAGATAACTGGGACGGAAAAACGCACAGCTTACTATTGCAACTTTTTTACAACACCGGAATGCGCCAGGCTGAACTGGTAAACCTGAAAGAATCGCAGATAGATCAAAGTAACAGTAACATTAAGGTTTTGGGTAAAGGAAATAAGGAAAGAGTGTTGCCTGTAAGCAAGAAGTTAATGGATTTAATTCAGCAGTATCTGGAGAATAAGCGGATATTATTGTCTCAATTTGACAATGAAATTTTATTGGTAAATTTAAAAGGAAAAAAATTGAATCCAAGGTATGTTTACAGCATTGTTAATCGCTATCTTTCTCTGATTACCACGATTGATAAAAAAAGCCCTCATGTGCTCAGGCATACGTTTGCTACTCATTTAATGAATAATGGTGCAGACCTGAATGCAGTAAAGGAATTATTGGGACATAGTAGCCTGGCTGCTACGCAGATTTACACACACAATACGATTGAGAAGTTGAAGGATGTATATAAGAGGGCACACCCAAAGGCATAATTTGAGTATAGTCGCAATAAAGTTTCCAAATATTTGTTTAGAAGGTATGTATTTTATCATGTTATTGAGTAACTTGTAGTATGAATTAAACACTAATAAATCCTAAACAAATTTGCCTATGATTTTTTAAGTTTACTTGTTTTTTCACACAATTGTTCATTAATTAAAAATTAGATTGCTATGAACGTAAACATTCAAACAGTGCATTTTGATGCAGACTCAAAGTTGGTATCCTATGTAGAAAAAAAACTTTCGAAGCTCTTTCATTTACACGACAAGATCACGAAAGTAGATGTGTATTTAAAACTTGATAATGTGGTACACAATATCAAAGACAAGGTGGCTGAAATTCAGGTCCACATTCCCAAATGCGATATTTTCGTAAAGCATTCTTCCAAATCATTCGAAGAAAGTTTTGATGAAGCACTTGACTCAGTAATTAATCAAATAAAACGAAAAAAAGAAAGGCTTGCCGCATAAAAAAAGCCCCCGTTTTTCGGGGGCTTTTTTATTGATTCAATGGCTCATTTACAGTAGGTTTAAAAAACTTTAAAAAAATCTTTTACAAAATTTTAGAATTAATCAAATATACCTACCTTTGCCATCCCAAAAATAAAGGGGCTTAACAACCACCAAAATTTCACGGGAAACAGTTCTTAAAAATGACAAGCCGAAGTAGCTCAGTTGGTAGAGCAGCTGATTTGTAATCAGCAGGTCGGGGGTTCGACTCCCTTCTTCGGCTCCGATGATTCAAAGTGAATTTTATTATTTATCTTGAATTTTGTTTGGGCAGATGGCCGAGTGGTTAAAGGCGACAGACTGTAAATCTGTTCACGTAAGTGTACGTAGGTTCGAACCCTACTCTGCCCACCGACAATTAGCAAATTAGCCAAAGTGCTAATTTGCTAAAGAGAAGTTCTTTAAAATTGAAGGATGTGTGTTTTTAGCACATTATCGAATTAGCAAATTAGCTAATTGAAATGCGGAAGTAGCTCATTTGGTAGAGCGATAGCCTTCCAAGCTATAGGTGGCGAGTTCGAGCCTCGTCTTCCGCTCTTTTTTTGTCAGAAACAGGCAATAGTAAACGTCATTCCAAAGGGGATGAAAAGTTCTTTCAAAAGCAAAATTGAGAGTGATTCAATGCACGAACTCTATTTCAAGCAAGCCGTCGTAGCTCAGGGGTAGAGCACTTCCTTGGTAGGGAAGGGGTCGTGAGTTCGATTCTCACTGATGGCTCAAAATGTTTTGTAGCTCGGGAGATAGGACATTCCACTTAAATCGGAATGCGAATTCCATTCTCACTGATGAATCAAATGTATATTCGGCTTTATATTTTTGTAATTTTAAGCATCTGTTATTTGAAAAATACCAGATTTTTTATACAAAAAATATTAGAGTTGAATCATAACATTTGGTAAAAAAACTGATACTTTTCGGATGCAGCGCTACGACGTTAAACAGTAATTATTAGTTAGTACAAAATAATTTGGTCGATGGTTACAGACTTTAAACGAAAACCAATTTTCAAAACAATTATTAAAAAATAAACAATGGCAAAAGAATCTTTCAAGAGGGATAAACCCCACTTAAACGTTGGTACTATCGGTCACGTGGATCATGGTAAAACAACACTAACAGCCGCTATAACCGATGTTTTGTCAAAAAGAGGTTTAGCGGAGAAAAAAAATTATGATGAAATTGATGGTGCTCCTGAAGAAAAAGAAAGGGGTATCACGATTAATACTGCTCATGTGGAATATGCCACCGAGGCACGTCACTATGCGCACGTGGATTGTCCGGGTCACGCAGATTATGTTAAGAACATGATTACTGGAGCTGCTCAGATGGATGGTGCTATTCTTGTAGTTGCGGCTACAGATGGTCCAATGCCACAAACTAAAGAACATATCTTGTTGGCACGCCAGGTTGGTGTTCCCCAGGTGGTGGTTTTTATGAACAAAGTTGATTTGGTAGATGATCCTGAATTATTGGAATTGGTTGAAATGGAAATTCGTGAGTTGTTAACTTCTTACGGTTTTGATGGCGATAATACACCAATCATTCAGGGTTCTGCAACAGGTGCTTTAGCTGGGGATGAAAAATGGATTGCAAAAATTAACGAATTGATGGACGCTGTTGATAGCTACATTCCTTTGCCTCCAAGGTTGGTTGATTTACCATTCCTAATGAGTGTGGAAGATGTGTTTTCTATCACTGGTCGTGGTACAGTTGCTACCGGTCGTATCGAGAGAGGGCGTATTAAAGTAGGTGAGGCAATTGAAATTGTAGGTTTGATGGAAAAGCCTTTGAACTCGACTTGTACTGGTGTAGAAATGTTCAAAAAATTATTGGACGAAGGTGAAGCCGGAGATAATGCAGGTTTGTTGTTGCGTGGTATTGAAAAGACTCAAATCCGTCGTGGTATGGTTCTTTGCAAACCAGGTTCTATCACTCCGCATACTGAATTCAAAGGTGAAGTGTACGTTTTGAGCAAAGAAGAAGGTGGACGTCATACTCCATTCTTTAACAAATACCGTCCACAGTTTTATTTCCGTACTACAGATGTAACTGGCGAAGTTACTTTGAACGCTGGTACTGAAATGGTTATGCCTGGTGATAATACTTCATTAAATGTTGTGTTGATTCAGCCAATCGCTATGGAAAAGGGTTTGAAGTTTGCGATTCGTGAAGGTGGTCGTACCGTTGGTGCAGGTCAGGTTACTGAAATTGTAAAATAAGATGCCCCCATCCCCTAAAGGGGTGAAAATGGAGGCCCTGAATAGAACAAAGTACCTTTGGTAAATAACCATTGGTACTTTGTTATTTTTAAAGTTCTTTAATTTTATAGTGCCTCAATGTCCCTTTCACGGGATTTAGAGGCTTTTTACACGGGAATGGTGCAACGGTAGCATACGGGTCTCCAAAACCTTTGATCTTGGTTCGAATCCTAGTTCCCGTGCTATATATTGTGATAGTTTGATAATGTGCGGATTTACTATTATTCAAAACATCGCCTTAGAATTAGCACATTAGCCAATTAGCAAATTAAATATTATGAATAAACTGACTACGTATTTAAAAGACTCATATAAAGAGTTAGTTGAAAAGGTTACCTGGCCAAGTTGGGAACAATTGCAACAGTCTACTATGATTGTGCTTGGTGCCACCGTATTTATTACTGCCATTGTTGGTGTAATGGATTTTGTCGCCAACGGGTCTTTAAAATTTATTTACTCTTTATTCAAGTAATCAAATATGGAAGAATTAATTATACAGGATAAAGAAAGCAAATGGTATGTGCTTCGTGTGGTTAGCGGAAAGGAGCGCAAAATAAAGGAATACCTGGATAAGGATATCATTCGGAATGGTTGGTCTGAAATTATTAAGCAAATATTTTTACCAGTAGAGAAAGTTTATAAGGTACAAGCTGGTAAGAAGGTAATGAGGGAGAGAAACTTTTATCCAGGGTATGTAATGATTGAGGTTGCTGATAATAAGTTGAATGATGATATGGTCCAGCACATCAGCAATATTAGCAATGTAATGCATTTTTTAACTGATGGTAAGGGTAGTAAAGGCAATATTATTTCTTTGCGCAAATCCGAAGTTAATAAGATGTTGGGTAAAGTAGATGAGTTGGGCGAAGGTGGAGGAATTACCATGAGTGAGCCTTTTATCATTGGTGAAACGATTAAGATTATTGATGGACCATTCAACGACTTTAACGGAATGGTGGAAGAGGTGAATGATGAAAAAAAGAAATTGAAAGTGCAGGTGAAAATATTTGGCAGGGCCACACCGGTAGAGCTCAACTACATGCAGGTAGAGAAATTAGCATAATTTTTAAGGGGCCGCATTTTGTGGCTTTTTTGTTTAAACCATTAGTATATGAAAAAGTTTGTTTTATTAATACCGGTTTTAGTTCTTGTGTTTTCAGTAATAGCCCAGCCTCCAAAAGGACTTGCAAGTAAAGGAATGACCTTTGGAGTGAGAACCACTGTTGATAGTGCAGTTAGTGTAAATAATCTATCGGCTCTTTTACAGGAGAAATCTTCTGTTGATGTAAAGGTTAAGGGAAAAGTAGTGGAGGTTTGTAAGGCTGAAGGGTGCTGGATCAAAATGGAAACTGCCAACGGCCCGATGATGATAAAAATGAAAGACCATTCTTTTTTGGTTCCATTGGATTTGAATGGTAAAAATATTGTTGTGCAGGGTACTGCAACCTTTAAAGAAACAACTGTTGAAATGTTAAAGCATTACGCAGAAGATGCCGGAAAAAGTAAAGAAGAAATTGCTGCAATAAAGGAAGGGCGCAAAGAGACTTCCATACAGGCTACCGGCATTTTGGTTTTATAAATTTTGGCATCACCAGGTAGATTTTATTTTATCCCGAAACTTTCGGGATTTTTTATTTTAAAGCATTTTTTTAATAATATTCCCTTACCTTCGCCGCCCCAAATAGTTCTTATTAGAAATCCCGATGGTTATTGGGAGAATTGGGAGTTGCGATAGTTGTCGCAACGTTATCACCAAAAAAAATATATCATGGCAAAAGAAATTACCGGCTATGTCAAGCTCCAATGTAAAGGAGGACAAGCTAATCCGGCACCGCCAATCGGACCTGCACTAGGTTCAAAAGGTGTAAACATCATGGAGTTCTGTAAGCAATTTAACGCTAGAACACAGGACAAACCAGGGAAAATCCTTCCCGTTCTTATCACAGTTTTCGCTGATAAGTCTTTCGAATTTATTATTAAAACTCCACCGGCCGCAGTTCAATTGATGGATGCAGCTAAAATCACAAGTGGCAGTAAAGAGCCAAACCGTGTGAAAGTTGGTAAGGTTTCGTGGGCGCAGGTAGAAGAAATTGCCAAAGACAAAATGGCTGACTTGAATGCCTTTACCCTTAATAGTGCCATGAGTATGATTGCTGGTACAGCACGTAGCATGGGATTAACTGTTGAAGGAACAGCACCTTGGGAAAATTAATTATCAACCACAAAAATTTTAGAAAATGATTACTAAAAAAAGAAAATTAGCAAACGCTAAGGTTGATGTTAACAAAGCTTATACCTTAAAGGAAGCTTGCAACCTGGTGAAAGAAATTAACACAACCAAATTCGACAGTTCTGTTGATTTGCATATCAAATTGGGGGTAGATCCCAAAAAAGCTGACCAGGCAATCCGTGGTACAGTTTCATTGCCTCATGGTACCGGTAAAACTAAAAAAGTGTTGGTGCTTTGTACTCCGGATAAGGAAGAAGCAGCAAGAGCGGCAGGTGCTGATTTTGTTGGTTTGGACGAATTCATTACCAAAATTGAAGGTGGGTGGACTGATGTTGATGTTATCATCGCAACACCATCTGTAATGCCTAAGATTGGTAAATTAGGTAAAGTATTGGGTCCACGTAACCTGATGCCGAATCCAAAAACAGGCACTGTTACCAATGATGTTGCCAACGCTGTAAATGAAGTTAAGGGTGGTAAGATCGCCTTTAAAGTAGATAAAGTTGGGATCATTCATGCTTCTATCGGGCGAGTAAGTTTTGGCGCTGATAAAATTGCTGAAAACAGTCAGGAATTGATCAATGCTATCATAAAGTTGAAACCATCTTCTTCAAAAGGTACTTACCTAAAAGGAGTTAGCATGGCAGCCACAATGAGCCCGGGTATTTTAATTGATACTAAAACGGTACAAAATTAATTACGGTAGAAGCGGTAGGTGTTAGCTTTTACACAAAATATTTGTTATGACAAAACAGGAAAAAAATGAAGTAATAGAAGTATTGAAAGGGAAGTTTGCCCAGTACAATAATTTCTATATTACTGATACAGAAAGTTTAACGGTTGCTCAAATAACTAAATTGAGAGGTCATTGCTTTGATAAGCAGGTTGAAATGAGGGTTGCAAAAAATACGCTTATTAGAAAAGCATTGGAAAGTTTGGATACAGAAAAGTATGCTGGTGTGTACGATTCTTTACACAATGTTACAGCGCTTTTATTCAGCGAAAATCCCAAAGAACCAGCTTTAATTTTAAGTGGTTTCAGGAAAGAAAGCAAAGGTGAAAAACCAGAGTTGAAAGCAGCTTTTATCAATGGCGACATCTTTGTTGGTGATAACCAATTGAAGGCGTTAACGATGATCAAAACCAAGAATGAATTGATTGGTGAAGTTATTGGCTTGCTACAAGCTCCAATACAGCGTGTATTAGGTGCATTACAAAATAAGGATGCAGCAAAGGAAGAAGAAGCGGTTGCCGTAGCTGAAGAGGTTACACCTGTAGCGGAAGCTGCTGCACCAACTGCAGAATCTCCGGTGGCGACTGACACAATTGCTCCTCAAGCAGCAGCGCCAGCAGCGGAATAATTTAGTTTATACTGTTCATTCATTTGATAAGTAATAGGATTACACCCTGGCCGATGGGAAAATAAGGCATCAACAATTTTTTTAAACTCCGCCGGAGTCCAAAACAATGAAGGCGGAAAAAATTTAATTTTTATGGCAGACGTAAAAGTATTAGCTGAAAGCTTAGTAAGCTTAACAGTAAAAGAAGTTCAGGAATTAGCAGAGTTTTTAAAATCAGAGTACGGTATTGAACCGGCTGCTGCTGCAGTTGTAGTAAGTGCAGGTGGTGGCGAAGCTGCTGTTGTTGAAGAGAAAACATCTTTCAATGTAATTTTGAAAGCTGCAGGTCCAAACAAATTAGCGATTGTAAAAATCGTTAAAGAATTAACAGGATTAGGTCTGAAAGAAGCTAAAGATTTAGTAGACACAGCTCCAAAACCAATTAAAGAAGGGGTTGATAAAGCAACTGCTGAAGAACTTAAAACTAAATTAGCTGATGCAGGTGCAGATGTTGAAATAGTTTAAGAAATTACATATACTAGTATAAAAGGCCGGAGAGAAATCTTCGGCTTTTTTATTATGCTAAAGATTAATTTTAAACGTAATTTTTAAATAGCCTTTCGGGTCGTTTCAAAATCATTCTTTAAAACAAGGCCATCTTTATTTACAAAACATCGAAAAGGGGTACAGGGGGTAAAATCTAAAGTGATACATTCTTATTTACCGAATTCTTACACTGTTAATTACCGATTACAAAAAAAGAACTTTATACTAAAATTCCATTTTACCTCTGTATAAATTGATGATTTCTAGGTTTTGTCTTTCAATAACGTTCTAAGTGTTTATCAGAATTTACCCTAAAAGGTAATTCGTTTAATTTAAATGACTTTCATCTTTGAGTCTTTAAATTTTAGTTAGCTTTAAACATGCGAAAAAATTGCAAAAACATGCTATGTTTTTTTTTTCTGGTAATGATCTTTCCCAATGTTATTTTTTCTCAAACTTTAAACGAAGATTCTTTAAGAAAGGTAGCAACTTCAGGAAAGACTGATACAGGAACTATTGATGCCAACAAACTATTAAGCGTAATGATTCAGGAAGACAAGCCTGACGATGCTATTCAACATGGGCTAGTGGCACTGAGTAAGGCTAAAATTATTAATGATAAATTTCGGACTGGGCAAGCATATATGGCAATTGGCGTTGCTTACGATTATAAAGGCAATTTGGATTCTTGCCTGTATTATTTAAGGGAAGCTTCGGACATCTTTAAAACCATTAACCGTAAAGATTTTTTGGCAAATACGATCAGCAATAAAGCACTGGCTTACTATTACCGGGGTAATTATCAACTGGCATTGCAATACAATTTGGAAGCACTTGAATTGAGAGAACAAGTTGGCGATATAAAAAATATAGCAAAATGTTATCTTAACATCGGCCTTGTGTATCGATCGCAAAAAGATTATTCAAATGCAATTAAATTTTACAAACAGTCTTACCATATAAAAAAAACAATTAATGATAAACAAGGAATGCTCAATTCCCTCATAAATATTGGGGCTGCCTATCAAAGCGATACAAAATTTGATAGTGCTTATTCGTATGGACTTCAAGCTTTGCAATTGGCAACTACACTAAACAAACCGGAAGATATTTTAGCAAGTAAGGCAAATATTGCAGCGGCATTGATTAATTTAAAACGGCCCGATGCAGCGTTGCCTTATTTACAGCAAGTGGAAAAAAATGTTGAGTTTAATAATAAAAAATCACTCATTACAAACGCAGAATCTTACGGAGATATGTATTTACAGAAGAATGATATCGCTGCTGCAATTACATACTATCAAAGTGCATTAGAACTGGCCAGAAGTAACAACAGAGTAGAGCCAATGGAAGTTTTTTACAGAAAATTGGCAAAATGTTTTTATAAACAAAAAAATTATAAAATAGCCTATGAGTATTTTGATTCAAGCAAGGTACTCTCTGATGCTTTATTGAATGCAGAAAATAGCCGCCAGGTAAATGAAATGAGTGCTGTATATGAAACTGCTGAAAAAGAAACGCAGATAAACAAACTTAATACTGAAAACACTATTAGTCGCAGCGAAGCAAAACGAAGGCGGAGGGAACGGAATTATTTTATTATTTCTACCATTTTGTTTTTGGGTCTTGCAGTAGGTACGTACAAAGCATTTGCAAATAATAGAAAGAAAAAAGAGTTGTTGAATACTCAGAATATAATAATAGAAAAATCACTGAGTGAAAAAGAAATACTGCTACGGGAAATACATCACCGGGTGAAAAATAATTTACAAATAGTAAGCAGTCTGCTAAGTTTGCAATCAAATTACATAAAGGATGAACATGCGCTTGTTGCTATAAGAGACAGCCGCAACAGGGTACAGAGTATGAGCCTCATTCACCAGAATTTGTATCAGGAAGAAAACTTAATGGGCGTTGATGTAAACGATTATATTTCTAAATTGGCAGACAATCTTTTTCAATCGTACAATATCCATCCCGATAAAATAAAATTGGTAAAGGAAATCGAAGCAACAAATTTGGATGTAGATGTAGTAGTTCCAATAGGATTAATTTTAAATGAACTTTTAACCAACTGCCTTAAGTATGCTTTTAACCCCGGCGAAGTAGGGGCAATAAAAGTGGTATTGAAAGAACAGGATGATGTGCTGCATTTATCGGTTTATGATAATGGCGTAGGGTTGCCCCAGGACTTTAATCCGGAAACTAAAAAATCGTTTGGTCATAAAATGATACTTACTTTTTTACAAAAATTAAAAGGAGAAATGGAAATGTACAATGAAGATGGTACCAAGGTAGATATTACTATAAAGAATTTTAAGAAATTAAAATGAGCGATATAAAATTGTTAATAGTAGAAGATGAACCTTTGATTGCTGAAGATATTGCGCAGTGGTTAGAGAGGAATGGTTTTTTTGTTTCCGCTGTTGTGTATTCGAAAGAAGATGCTATGCAGCAATTGAATTTCAATTTGCCAGATATAGTTTTGTTGGATATTAACCTTAATGGAGAAATGAGCGGAATTGAAATAGCAGAAAAAATAAATACAGTTTACAATATTCCGTTTATCTTCATCACTTCTTATTCGGATAAGCAAACACTGGAAAAAGCCAAATACACAGAACCTTCGGGCTATATTGTAAAACCCTTTAACGAAGCCAGTTTGTACAGTACAATTGAAATAGCCCTTTACAACCATGCCCAAAAAAGTAAAAGAAAATTTCCGGCTTTATCTTTTAATAAAATTAATAATCATTTAAGTGATCATATTACTGAAAGGGAGTTTTCATTGCTGCAATTAATTTATGATGGCAAAACAAATAAGCAAATTGCCGATGCATTATTTATTTCTACCAATACGGTAAAAAAACACATCAATAATACTTATCTAAAATTGGGTGCCAGCTCCCGAGCAACTTCCATTACAAGACTTAGGGATCTAATGTTATTATAATCTAATTTTTATTAGAAACTAACCAAAGGGTAAGCTAATGGTTTGTGTAAACGACAATTTTTGTGTACTATCTATTTACATAAAATTGGTACATAATACGTTACTTCTTTTTACTTATTGTAATTTTTTTTACAACCACCAGCAGCCAAAGTACAGGCAGATTTTAAAAAAATTTGGTGTCATTTTTATTTCTGCCAGTGTACCTGGTAATGGTAGTGATGCTAAGTAAAAGCTGGAAAAGTTCAATTATTAAACCCGGATAAATTCGATAAAAACAAAACTTGCCGATGTGAATTTTCTAAGCCATTTAGAAAGAATTAAAAATGAGCAACCAACGATTTTTCTCCATTCAATAAACAATACTGCCGTAATCCTCAATTACGTGAAAAAGACGATAAGTCAATGGTCTGGTGGAATAAGAATAATACTCAAGTATGCTCAATTGCCATAAAAAATAAAGATGGCAAAAGGTACCTCTCTAATGTAAAAGTATAAATTGGGATTTTTATAGCGAAGCAATGGTAAAAGAGTGTATGGCGGCAAAGTATCAATGATTTTGCGTGTAAAAAAACTACCCCAATGGGTAAGCTATTAAGATTTATATAGATCAATATTTACATAACTAATTTGAAATATTGAAATTAAAAAAATAAAAAAGAAGATCTTTTTTAAAATGATTGCTTTTACAGCAATATGTTTTACAGCATCTGCCCAGCAGGGCAACACACAAAGAGAAAGGGTAAAGCAGGGTGTTAAAAGTGGAGAAGTAACAAAAGAGGAAGTTGCTAGAATACGGGAAGAACGTAAAGAAGTACGGGCTACAGTGAAAGATGCAAAAAGCGATGGCGTATTTACTAAAGAAGAGAAAAAAGAAATGAAAGAACAGCGTAAAGAAACAAAAAAAGGCGTTGTAAGGGCAAAAAATAACGGTAAAAAAGTAAACTGATTTTTTAAAGTATAAATCAACTAAAATGAAAAAAATATTAACAGCGGTTATTGTTTGTTGTATAGGAACATCCATTCAGGCACAAAATGTAGGCATTGGCACTGCCACTCCCAATGCAAGTGCAAGGTTAGAAGTAAATGCAACCAATAAAGGATTGCTTATTCCTAATATTGCCTTAACCTCCATAACAGATGTGGTAACCATTGCAACACCGGCAATATCGCTGTTAGTATTTAATACCAATAATGCTTTGCCACTTGGCAGGGGCTATTATTACTGGAATGGTGCCACCTGGATAAAATTATTAATACCCAGTGATATGAGCAGTTTAAATTATTGGGGGCTTTCAGGAAATAGTGGAACTACTAATTCCAATTTTATAGGAACTACTGATAAAAAGAATGTTCGCTTTAGAGTAAATAACCAAGTAGTTGCTGGTTTAGATACTTTAGGAGGAAATTTATTTATGGGTCTAGGTGCATTAAATGCAGCAGGAACAAACAGTAATAGAAATATTGCATTTGGTACCGGAACACTAAATATTTCATCTATAGGCGATTACAACATTGCCTTGGGTGATTCTGCCATGAGCAATGTTTCCTTTGGAGCTGGTGCAATAGCCATCGGCCAAAATGCTTTAAAAAATGCAAGTGCCGGAGGTATTGCAATTGGTCGGTCAGCCTTGGAAAAAAATCAAGGTACCGATAACGCAGCAATTGGTAACCTTGTATTAGCTAACAATACTACAGGTAAGACTAACATCGGTATGGGAGATAATGCTCTTGCATCTAACCAAACCGGAAGCAGTAATGTTGCTATCGGTGTAAGTGCATTGTTGCTTAATACCTCAGGTTACAGTAACATCGCAATGGGCGCAAGTGCGCTTTACAACAATACATCAAAATCTAACCTTGTAGCCATTGGCGACTCGGCATTATTTAATAATGGAATTGGGGCTACAGCTTTTCAAGCGGATGGTAATACTGCCATTGGGAGCAAAGCATTATATGCAAATACATATGGAAGCGATAATACCGCCGTGGGATATCAATCTCTTTTTTCCAATACATCTGGTGGCACGAACACTGCATTTGGGGCAGCTAGTCTTCGTAACAACACTCAAGGGACTTCTAATGTTGCTCTGGGTGTTGCTTCTCTTGGTGCAAATACAACAGGAAACTTTAACACTGCCACAGGACAATCATCCCTAAGCGCAAACACTATTGGGTTTGATAATACTGCAACCGGCTATCTGGCATTATTGGGAAATACTACGGGCTATAGTAATACGGCATCAGGCGTTAGCGCCTTAAGATCAAACACAACTGGTAACAATAACGTGGCTGCAGGTGTTGATGCTTTGTATTCAAATACGATAGGCATGAGTAATGTTGCAATAGGTAAAGATGCACTTAAGAATAATATCACCACGAGTAACCTTGTAGCCATTGGCGATTCGGCATTATTTTCAAATATTGCCATTCAAAATACTGCTACAGGTTCCAAAGCGTTATTTGCAAATACAACCGGTATAGGTAATACAGCCAACGGTTCTAAAGCTTTAATATCAAATACAACTGGAAGCAGAAACTTTGCGGCAGGGGTAAATGCATTAAATTCCAATATAACAGGTAACAGTAACGTGGCAGTAGGTAACGATGCCCTAAGTAAAACCACTATTGGCGAACAAACCGCCATCGGCGACAGTGCCCTTGCAAAAAATACTACAGGGTTTAAAAATACAGCGATTGGTTTTAAAGCCCTGCTGACCGGTACTTCAGGTGTGGAAAATACTGCCATTGGTTACAATACCCTTCGTTATCATGCAACCTCCGGCGAAGATAATACAGCAGTAGGCGCTGAAGCCATGGGGAAAATTACCAGTGGCAATAACAATACAGCCGTTGGGGGTTTTGCTATGGGACAAGCCACGGGCGGAAGCAACAACACATCGATAGGCGGTTTTTCACTTTTAAAAATTACGAACGGAGGTAATAACAGTGCATTCGGTGTGTTAGCATTGCAGGCAAATACTTCAGGCAATAGAAATTTTGCGGCCGGTGTAAATTCATTGTATTCCAATACCACAGGGAGTAGCAATGTTGCAGTGGGTCACAATGCGCTTTATACAAACACCACCATTTCAAATCTTATAGCCATTGGAGATTCTGCATTACATAACAATGGTGCCGGTGCCGTAAGTGGTTCATCACAAGGCACCAGAAATTCTGCAATTGGTTCCAAAGCTTTATTTTCAAACACAATAGGTTTATCAAATACAGGAGTTGGTAATCGGGCATTATTTTCCAATACCGCCGGCACCCACAACACTGCATTGGGCGATAGTTCACTTACAGGAAATACAATCGGTTTTTTTAATACAGCAGTTGGGTCATTTTCTTTAAAAAGTAATGCAGGGGCACTAAGAAATGTAGCTGTTGGTTATAAGGCATTAGAAATAAATAATATAGGAAATGATAATACAGCAGTCGGCACAGCCGCATTACTTTTTAATACCGACGGCAGATGGAATACTGCATTGGGTAGCAATGCGATGCTAGCAAACACCACAGGAAATAATAACACTTCTATTGGAATACTTACACTAAATACCAACACATCCGGGTACAGTAATGTGGCAATAGGTGTAAGTGCTTTAAGTAAAAATACCACAGCATCTAATTTGGTGGCGGTAGGCGATTCTGCTTTGTTTAATAACAACTTAGGGGTTGGAAATACAGGCTTAGGTTCAAAAGCACTTTATTCCAATACAACCGGTTATGATAATACTGGCAATGGCATTAATGCACTTTATTTAAATATAGCTGGTTATGGAAACACTGCTAATGGTTCAGAAGCACTTTATTCAAATATAGATGGTTATAATAATACTGCTAATGGTTCAGAAGCACTTTATTCAAATACTTTTGGCGTTAAAAATACTGGCATAGGTTCGAAATCTCTTTATTCAAACACGACAGGAAATTATAACAGTGCCAATGGTTATCAATCGCTTTTTTCAAATATAACAGGCTATAACAATACTGCCAATGGATATAGATCACTCTATGCTAACATCAATGGGTATGAAAACACTGCCCATGGTTATCTATCGCTTCATTCCAATACAAGTGGGGATTATAACAGTGCAAGTGGTAATCAATCGCTTTTTTCAAATACAACAGGGAATTTCAATACCGCAAATGGTTATCTATCGCTTTATTCCAATATGGGAGGTACAGATAATACTGCAAACGGTTCACAAGCCCTTTATTCAAATTTAAGTGGTGCTTTTAATACCGCCAATGGCAAGGAGGCACTATACTCAAATACCACAGGAAGTTTTAACACTGCAAATGGTTATCAGGCGCTTTATTCAAATACAACGGGCGTTCGCAATGTTGCAGTGGGCGATTCGGCTCTCCGAAGCAGCACTGGACAAAATAATGTTGCCGTTGGCTCCAAAACACTTAAAACAAATACAATTGGTGAAAGAAATACAGCTTTGGGTACTGGGGCAGATGTAACAGCAAATAACCTTAATAATACTACAGTAATTGGCTTTAATGCCACCGTAAGCACAAGTAGCACAATGGCGTTTGGTAATCTTAATGTAAATAATTGGGTGTTTGGTATTAGTGCAACATCTGCAGCAGGGCGTGCATTGGAAGTAGGTAGCGGTGCTAGCAATGGCAACGGTGCATTCCTAACAACCGGCGGTGTATGGACAAACACCAGCGACATAAATAAAAAAGAAGATTTTACAAACTTAAATGGAACGGATATTCTTAAAAAAATAGCAACCCTACCTATTACCCAATGGCGTTACAAGGGCACCAACGAATACCATGTGGGACCAATGGCACAAGATTTTAAAGCCACCTTCAACCTTGGCAATGACGATAAAAGCATCAGCACTATTGACCCAAGTGGAGTTGCATTATTAGCCATACAACAATTGATAAAAGAAATTGAACTTTTAAGAAAAAGAATTGATGCATTAGAGAATCGAAAATAAATCTTCACTAATTAAAAAATTAAAATGAACCTCTTTAACATCCCTTACGCTGGCGGTATTTGTTTTGTACGGCCCGAAAATATTATACGGATAGAGGCATCCAGTAACTACAGCAAAATATATTTTTCTAATGCCAAACCCATGACGGTTGCTAAAGTGCTGCACTGGTTTCAGGATAATTTGCCGTCACAAATGTTTGCAAGAGTACATCGCAGCCATTTGGTAAATAAACTTTTTATGCTGCAAATTAATGGTACTAAACATAAAATGCTTTTATTAAACAATGGCGAAAGTATTGCCATAAGCAGACGAAAAAGAGGAGGATTATTTGCATAGTCTTTTCATAAAATATATCTAATCAGGAAAAGAATTTAAAACTAAATCACTTAAAGCAGTTGCTGATCTTAAAATCGTTTAATTTTTTTACTTCCCAAAATAGCTTTAAAAGCCGGAGAGAAATCTTCGGCTTTTAAGTTTTACAGTTTTTATGGAATCGAATTATGCTGGCAGGGCTTTATGCATTAAATATTCGGACTATAACAAAGCAATATATGGGCTTTTTTCACACCGAAATATTCGAGAAAATGTCCATAGTTACATTTAAATAATTTTGATAGAATGCTGTATAGGAAGTATTAGCTTAAATACCATGAAGTGCTGTTTGTTTCTAAAAGCCACCCCTAAGTCACTTTAGTTTGATTAGCTTAGCAGCGAGCACAGATGCTATAATAGGAGCAAAAATTTCAAATTGTATTGATTTTAAACAGAATTGAATTGCTATTCTTATTTAATCATAAGTGTTTGTGTAACTACCGCATTATTATTTCCGGTAACTTTCACAGCGTAAACACCTTTTGGAAAATACTCATTAATTGACAGCGTAGATTGGGCTGCGTTGGAGGAATAAACGATTTTTCCGATAGAATTATATAGTATGACTTTTGCCGGTAAAAACTGGCCGGGGATTGTAACTTTAAAATTATTATCTGCTGGGTTAGGATATATACTTACTGCCAGGGTATTTTGATTTTTGACCAATGCGGTTTCTGAAAAACTAATACTTCCTGTAATCTCAGTGATTTTTATCCTGTAATAAATAATGCCTTCCTGAACAGATCTGTCAGTGTACATATATGTATTGCTACTACTGCCGTTCCCACTTAAAGTAGTTACATCTGAAAAAATCCGGGAGTCTTTACTCCGTTGCACTGTATATTTGATAATGCCTTGTTCGTTTGAAGATGTCCATTTAATTACCGACGAATTAGCACCCGTAGAATGTAATGAAAAATTAGTGAGTTTAACAGGCACCGTTCCCAGTGAATATACAACACAGCCATAGGTAGCACCCGGAATAGCGGATGCAAAAAGCAAGGGTGTACTGCATGGTACACAAACAAATGCACCATCTACACCAGGACCGCCAAAAATTCCAGGTATAACTGCAGAGGTGATGATGCGAATGGGAGATCCTCCATACACATTTACAACAACGCCCTCAGGCCAATCTTTCAACAGTACACCGCATCCCTGGGCGCATTGGGGATAAGCACTTACAAATGCAAAGGCATTTGGAGGGCACTGTGAAAATGCATTAGGGGTAATTAATATAAACACCAAAAGGGATAGTAGGAGATTTCTCATTGTTTGAATTAATTGAATCTATCGGTAACTAAACGACGGAAATTGAGGGTTTAGTATAATTACCAATGGTAATTACACCCTTTTTATGTTAAAAGGTTGAAAGAACTTCTATTTTGGCTTTTTCGGCAATTTCAAATGATCTTAATTTGCTGTGATGTTAATTTGCTGAAATCACGAAAGCGGATGGGATTTTAAAAGCGACTTATTTGAAGCACATTTCACACCGATAGTTTGATTGTTAATCGAACGAATCGCCCGAAAACGATTCTTTACTTCATTCTTTGCTCTGCCAAAATTTCAAAAAGCGGCGAATTATCAAAAATCAAACCAAAATTGTAAAATTTAATTGAAGGATTTCTATATTTAAATACAATACCTTACCTTTGCCATCCTTTAATTTTGGGTTAGTAGCATTAAGTTATTTCTTGCCCCCAATTAGAGAACCTTCTCAGCATTAAAACGTTTTAATTACAATATGTCTGCAACTAAATCACCCGCCGCACAGCGAATCAATTTCGGAAAAGTTGAACTCCTGGCGGAAACTCCCGATTTACTCGGAATCCAGATTCAATCGTTTAAAGACTACTTCCAGTTGGAAACTACGCCCGATAAGCGTAACAACGAAGGATTATTCCGTGTGTTTAAGGAAAACTTTCCTATTACAGACACTCGTAACATCTTTGTACTGGAGTTCTTAGACTATTTTGTTGATCCTCCCCGCTATACCATTGATGAGTGTATTGAAAGAGGTTTAACTTATGCTGTTCCGTTGAAAGCTAAACTTAGGTTGAGCTGTAATGATGAAGAGCACGTCGATTTCCAAACAATTGTCCAGGATGTGTTTTTAGGAAATATTCCTTATATGACACCACGTGGTACATTTGTGATCAATGGTGCTGAAAGGGTTGTCGTATCTCAATTACATCGTTCTCCAGGCGTATTCTTTGGACAATCTGTTCACCCGAATGGAACCAAGATTTACTCTGCAAGGGTTATTCCTTTCAAAGGTGCCTGGATGGAATTTGCAACAGATATCAATAACGTGATGTATGCTTACATCGATCGTAAGAAGAAATTTCCGGTAACAACCTTACTACGTTCCATCGGTTTTGAAACTGATAAGGACATTTTGGAGTTGTTTGGAATGGCTGATGAAGTAAAAGTTGATAAAAAATCTTTACAAAAATATATTGGTAAACGTCTTGCAGCTCGTGTGTTACGCACCTGGGTAGAAGATTTTGTGGATGAAGATACCGGTGAAGTTGTGAGTATCGAAAGAAACGAAATCGTTTTAGAACGTGATACAGTGTTGGATGAAGAAAACATCGACATGATCGCAGATATGGATGTGAAAAGTGTGTTTGTTCAAAAGGAAGAGGTGAGTGGTGATTACGCCATTATCTACAATACTTTAAACAAGGATACTTCAAACAGTGAACTTGAAGCGGTACAACATATTTATCGCCAGTTGCGTGGTGCAGATGCACCCGATAACGAAACGGCACGGGGTATCATTGATAAATTGTTCTTCAGTGATAAACGTTATGATTTAGGTGAAGTAGGTCGTTACAAAATCAATCGTCGCTTAGGTTTAAATTTCCCTATCGAAAAAAAGGTATTGACTAAAGATGATATCATCGCCATCATCAAAACATTGGTTCAATTAACCAATGGAAAGAGTGAAGTAGATGATATCGACCATTTAAGCAATCGTCGTGTTCGTACGGTGGGTGAGCAGCTTTATGCTCAGTTTGGAGTTGGTTTGGCCCGTATGGCCCGTACCATTCGTGAAAGAATGAACGTTCGTGACAATGAAGTATTTACGCCGGTGGATTTGATCAACGCAAGAACTTTATCTTCTGTAATTAATTCATTCTTTGGTACCTCCCAGTTATCCCAGTTCTTAGATCAAACCAATCCTTTAAGTGAGATCACGCATAAGCGTCGTATCTCCGCACTTGGACCCGGCGGTTTAAGTCGTGAAAGAGCTGGTTTTGAGGTTCGTGACGTTCACTATTCTCACTACGGTCGTCTTTGTACAATTGAAACACCAGAAGGTCCAAACATTGGTTTGATATCTACACTTTGTGTACATGCTAAAATCAATGACATGGGCTTTATTGAAACCCCTTACCATAAAGTAACAGATGGCAGGGCGGATATGAAGAAAATTACTTTCTTAAGTGCTGAAGAAGAAGATCTGGCAAAAATTGCCCAGGCCAATATTCCGATGGATGAAAAAGGAAACTTCGTTGAAGATAAAATCAAGAGTCGTCAAACAGGTGATTTCCCGATTTTAGATAAAGGTGAAGTGGAATACATGGATGTGGCGCCCAACCAAATTGTTGGTTTAAGTGCTTCGCTGATTCCGTTCCTTGAACACGATGATGCTAACCGTGCCTTGATGGGATCGAATATGCAACGCCAGGCTGTTCCGCTAATTCGTCTTGACCCGCCAATTGTTGGTACAGGTTTGGAAGGTAAAGCAGCCCGTGATGCAAGGATTCAATTACATGCAGAAGGAACTGGTGTGGTGGAATACGTTGATGGTAATGAAATACATGTTCGTTACAACCGCAGCGAAATGCAGCAGTTAGTAAGTTTTGAAGAAGATCTGAAAATTTACAAAGTAACCAAGTTCATTCGTACCAACCAGGAAACATGTATCAACTTACGTCCTGCTGTTGTTAAAGGCCAGAAAGTAGTAGAAGGCGATTTTTTAACCGAAGGTTATGCAACCAAAGGTGGTGAAATGGCGTTGGGTCGTAACCTAAAAGTGGCGTTCATGCCTTGGAAAGGTTACAACTTTGAAGATGCGATTGTAATTTCTGAGAAAGTTGTTAAAGAAGATCTATTTACTTCTATACATATCAGTGAGTTTGAAACTGAAGTTCGTGATACAAAATTGGGTGAAGAAGAATTAACGCCGGATATTCCAAACGTTAGTGAAGAAGCTACCAAAGATTTGGACCAGAATGGTATCATCCGCATTGGTGCTCATATTAAGGAAGGCGATATCATCATCGGTAAAATCACTCCAAAAGGTGAAAGCGATCCAACTCCTGAAGAGAAGTTGTTGCGTGCCATCTTTGGTGATAAAGCTGGTGATGCAAAAGATGCATCATTGAAGGCTCCAAGTGGAACCGAAGGTGTAATCATCAATAAAAAGTTATTCCAACGTGCCAAGAAGGACAAGAACTCTAAAGTAAGAGAGAAAGCAAGTTTGGATAAGATTGAGAAAACGCACGAGAAGAATGAAAATGATATTTTAGAATTGCTGGTTAACAAATTAACCACTTTACTAAGAGATAAAGCTTCTGTTGGTGTTAGCAATAATTTCGGTGAGGTGTTGATTGGTAAAGGGGCAAAATTCAATCAAAAGAATTTATCCAATATTGATTACCTCAACGTAAATCCTTTGGGATGGACAGGTGAAGCAAAAACAGATGACCTCATCAACGTATTGTTGCACAACTATAGCATTAAGTTCAACGAAGAGTTAGGCCGTTATAAGAGAGAGAAGTTCAACATCAGTATTGGGGATGAATTACCAGCAGGTGTACTGAAATTGGCTAAAGTTTACTTAGCAGTAAAACGTAAGCTGAAAGTGGGAGATAAGATGGCAGGACGGCACGGAAACAAAGGTATTGTTGCCAAGATTGTTCGCCAGGAAGATATGCCTTTCTTAGAAGATGGAACACCGGTAGATATCGTGTTGAATCCATTGGGTGTACCTAGTCGTATGAACCTTGGTCAGATTTATGAAACAGTGTTAGGTTGGGCTGGTGAAAAATTAGGATTGAAATTCGCTACCCCGATTTTCGATGGTGCAAGTGTAGATGAAATCGCTGAAAGGATTACTGAAGCCGGTTTGCCTAAGTTTGGTCATACGTATTTATATGATGGGGAAACGGGTGATCGTTTTGACCAGAAGGCAACCGTTGGTATAATTTACATCATCAAATTGCACCACATGGTAGATGATAAAATGCATGCCCGTTCAATCGGACCCTACAGTTTGATCACGCAGCAACCATTGGGTGGTAAGGCACAGTTTGGTGGACAAAGATTTGGTGAGATGGAGGTTTGGGCATTGGAAGCATACGGAGCCTCTAATATTTTGCAGGAATTGTTAACGCTTAAATCGGATGATATCATCGGAAGGGCTAAAACATATGAAGCAATTGTGAAAGGTGAAAATATTCCAAGACCAGGTGTTCCGGAATCATTCAACGTATTGGTTCATGAATTGAGAGGATTAGGACTGGATTTAACTTTTGAATAATGTGGTCAATGGTCAATGGGGAATAATCAAAATTTCACCTTTGACCATTCACCATTCAAAGGCAGGTTGCTCAAAGCTGAAAAAGTAAAAGTGAGTGACATAACAATGTTAGTATTGCTGAAAAGCTGGTAACAAAAAACTAAAAAAAGTAAACGAATAATATGGCATTCAAAAAAGAAAATCGTCCCAGGTCAACTTTTTCTCAAATCACTATTGGTTTGGCTTCTCCCGACAGCATTTTGGAAAAAAGCTTTGGTGAAGTGTTGAAACCTGAGACCATTAACTATCGTACCTACAAGCCTGAAAGAGATGGTTTGTTTTGCGAAAGAATTTTTGGCCCGGTAAAGGATTACGAATGTGCTTGCGGAAAGTACAAGCGGATCCGTTATAAAGGTATTGTTTGCGACAGGTGTGGTGTAGAAGTAACAGAGAAGAAAGTACGTCGTGAAAGAATGGGGCATATCAAATTGGTGGTGCCTGTTGTGCATATCTGGTATTTTAAATCGTTGCCAAATAAAATTGGTTATTTGTTGGGCATGAGTTCCAAGAAATTGGAAACCATTGTTTACTACGAGCGTTTCGTTGTTATTCAATCGGGTATACGTGCCGATAAAGGACAAAATTTTGGTGACCTGTTAACTGAAGAGGAGTATTTGGATATCCTGGATACTTTGCCAAAAGATAACCAGTTCCTTTCTGATGAAGATCCTAATAAATTCATCGCTAAGATGGGTGCTGAAGCGGTACATGATTTATTACAGCGAATCGATTTGGATCAATTAAGTTTTGATCTTCGTCACTCAGCAGCCAACGAAACTTCTCAGCAACGTAAGGCAGATGCCTTAAAGCGTTTGAGCGTAGTAGAAAGTTTCCGTGATGCCAATACAAGAATCAACAATCGTCCTGAATGGATGGTGATGCAATACATTCCTGTTATTCCTCCGGAACTGCGTCCATTGGTTCCATTGGATGGTGGCCGTTTCGCTTCTTCTGATTTGAATGATTTGTATCGTCGTGTTATTATTCGTAATAACCGTTTGAAAAGATTGTTGGAGATCAAGGCACCGGAAGTAATCTTACGTAACGAAAAACGTATGTTGCAGGAAGCCATCGACTCATTGTTTGATAATAGCCGTAAATCTAATGCCGTAAAAGCTGAAGGTGGGCGTGCACTAAAATCATTGAGTGATGTATTGAAAGGTAAGCAAGGACGTTTCCGTCAGAACTTGTTGGGTAAACGTGTGGATTATTCAGGTCGTTCTGTAATTGTGGTAGGACCAGAATTAAAGATGCATGAGTGCGGTTTACCAAAAGATATGGCTGCAGAATTGTTCAAGCCATTTATTATTAGAAAATTAATTGAAAGAGGTATTGTAAAAACAGTGAAGTCTGCCCGTAAACTGGTTGATAAAAAAGAAGCTGTTATTTGGGATATCCTAGAAAATATTTTGAAGGGTCACCCAATCATGTTGAACAGGGCCCCTACACTCCACCGCTTGTCAATCCAGGCTTTCCAGCCAAAATTGATTGAAGGTAAAGCGATCCAGTTGCACCCGTTGGTAACGACAGCGTTCAATGCGGATTTCGATGGTGATCAGATGGCGGTACACGTTCCATTAAGCAATGCCGCTGTATTGGAAGCACAGTTGTTGATGTTATCATCTCACAACATTTTGAACCCGCAGAATGGTACGCCTATCACCCTTCCTTCCCAGGACATGGTATTGGGGTTGTACTATATTACCAAGGGTAAAAAATCAACTGAAACTGAAAAAGTAAAAGGCGAAGGAAAAGCATTCTACTCAGCAGAAGAAGTGATCATTGCCTACAACGAGCAAAAGGTTGATCTACATGCTCACATAAAAGTAAAAGCCAACTTTAGAAATGAAGACGGTTCTTTAACTTATAAATTAATAGAAACCACTGTTGGTAGAGTGTTGTTTAACCAGCACGTTCCAAAAGCAGTAGGTTTTATCAATGCATTGTTAACCAAAAAATCTTTAAGAGAAATTATTGGCGACATCATCAAATGGACCAACGTTCCAATCACTGCTAAATTTTTGGATGATATCAAAACATTGGGTTATCGCATGGCATTCCGTGGTGGATTGTCCTTTAATATTAATGACCTGATCATTCCGGATATCAAACAACAATTGATTGACAATGCCACTGTAGAGGTAGATGAGGTTTGGGAAAACTACAATATGGGTTTAATTACCAACAATGAGCGGTATAACCAAACGGTGGATATCTGGAGTAGGGTAGATACAAGAATTACAGAAACATTGATTCGTGAACTGGCTGCAGATAAACAAGGTTTTAACTCTGTTTACATGATGCTTGATTCAGGTGCCCGTGGTAGTAAGCAACAGATTAAACAGTTGGCTGGTATCAGGGGATTGATGGCAAAACCTCGTAAATCAGGATCATCAGGAAGTGAGATCATCGAGAATCCAATCTTATCAAACTTCAAAGATGGTTTGAATGTATTGGAGTACTTTATCTCAACCCATGGTGCACGTAAAGGTTTGGCGGATACGGCTTTGAAAACAGCGGATGCTGGTTACTTAACCCGTCGTTTGGTGGATGTGGCGCAGGATGTGGTGATCAACGAAGAAGATTGCGGAACCTTACGTGGTATTGCAACTTCAGCTCTAAAAGATAATGAGGACGTAATTGAAAACCTGGCAGACAGAATCGAAGGTCGTACTTCATTGCATGATGTTCATGACCCGGTTACAGATGAATTGTTGTTGAAAGCCGGTGAAGAAATTACACAGGATCTTGCTCAGAAAATTGAACATAGCACGATTGAAACAGTTGAAATACGTTCTGTATTAACCTGTGAAAGTAAGCGTGGCGTTTGTGTTAAATGTTATGGTAAAAACCTTGCAACAGGATATACCGCACAACGAGGAGATGCTGTTGGTATCATCGCTGCACAAAGTATTGGTGAGCCTGGTACACAGTTAACCTTGCGTACCTTCCACGTGGGTGGTGTAGCCGGTTCTGCTTCGGTAGAATCAACTATGCCTGCCAAGTTTGACGGTACTATATTGTTTGATGGTTTGCGTACGGTATCAACAACAGATAACGAAGGCAAAAAAATCAACGTAGTTATCGGACGTACTGGTGAGGTTCGTAACATGGATGTGAAAAATGATCGGTTGTTAAATACCAACAACATTCCTTACGGTGCTACTTTGAACGTTAAAGACGGACAGAAAGTTACCAAAGGAGAAGTGATTTGCACATGGGATCCGTTCAATAATGTAATCGTTTCTGAAATTGTAGGTACCGTTAAACTGGAAGCTGTAATTGAAGGTGTTACCGTTCGTGAAGAAGCGGATGAGCAAACAGGGCACAAAGAAAAAGTGGTTATTGAAACAAAAGATAAAACCAAATTGCCTTCCATTATTATTGAAGGTGCTAAGGAAACCAAATCATACAACTTACCAGTAGGAAGTCACATCGTATTGGAAGAAGGCGACCAGGTGAAGGCAGGACAGGTATTGGTTAAAATCCCACGGGTTTTAAGTAAACTAAAAGATATCACCGGTGGTTTGCCTCGTGTTACAGAATTGTTTGAGGCACGTAATCCGGGTAACCCTGCAGTTGTATGTGAAATTGATGGTGTGGTTGCTTTTGGAAATATCAAACGTGGTAACCGTGAGATCATCGTGGAAGCTAAGGACGGTGTTGTTAGAAAATACTTAGTTCCATTAACCCGCCAGATTCTGGTGCAGGATGGTGACTTTGTAAAAGCAGGTGCTGCATTAAGTGATGGACAAACCGCACCAGCAGATATCCTCGCAATCAAAGGACCGTTCGCTGTTCAGGAGTATGTGGTAAATGAAATTCAGGAAGTTTATCGTTTACAAGGTGTGCGTATCAATGATAAACACGTAGAAGTAATCGTTCGCCAGATGATGCGTAAAGTGAGCATTGAAGATGCTGGTGATACTATATTCTTAGAAGGAGATACAGAAGATAAACTGGACTTTAACACAGAGAATGATAACATCTTTGATAAGAAGGTAGTTACTGATCAGGGTGAAAGTACTAAATTGAAAACTGGTCAGATTGTTACACTTCGTGAAGTAAGAGAAGAAAACTCAATCTTGAGAAGAGCTGATAGAAAGCTGGTTGAATTCCGTGATGCCAAACCTGCAACATCTTCACCATTGCTGCAAGGTATTACCAAGGCGTCATTGGGTACACAAAGTTGGATTTCAGCGGCATCCTTCCAGGAAACAACTAAGGTCTTAAGTAGTGCTGCTATCAATGGTAAACTTGATCTGATGTTGGGTCTTAAAGAAAATGTAATCACCGGTCATCCGATACCTGCTGGTACAGGGTTGCGTGAATTTGAAAATATGATCGTAGGTAGTAAAGAAGAATATGAATTGCTGATGACTACGAAAGAAGTGATGAGCTTTGATGAAGAAGAATAATAATAATAGCACGAATTTCTTTACACGAATTTCACGAATTTAAAGATAGGAGCAAGATGAAAGTCTTGCTCTTTTTTTGTACCTGCTACTGGTCTGACGTCTCATCTGACCAGTAGAACCTCCGCTGATATGGTGAAGTAAAAACTTTATAGTGTAATACTTATTGTTCCGGCAAAGAAGCAGCAATGGTCATCATCGTTGTGTCACTCCCTTGTACCACATACCTGCATGGAGCCTTTATTGTGTCACGTAAAGGCACCTTTAAACCGGCAGTTATACAAAATCATTTGAAAATATTACCGCTCCTCTACGATAAAAGTGATAGGCTGCCTGCGGTAAGCATTTACTTTACGGCCATATTGGATGGCTGGTTCCCAGGCCGGACCTTTTTTAATTATCCGGATCACTTCTTTCTCCATGCCATACCCGTGGCTTGTTTCTGCATTCACTTCGCTTACACTTCCATCTGGAGCTACCATGAATTTGACAATAACTCTGTAAACACCGGCAGGGGCACGGTTTTTAACAGATGTGTTTGCGTGAAGGTTTTTTTGAAGAAATTTCACCCCTGCTTTGTGGTCCGCCAGCAAAGCTAGCCTCTTTTTCTTCCCTTGTATATAGTGAACTGTTTTTACTGCGTCTGCCTCTTACTGCTTCAAAGTAACCTACTGTCCTTTAAAAATAACTTCACTTACCAATTCCTTTTTTTCATAGTACGAAAATGAGGTAAACGTATCCTGTAAGCTCTCTGTAAAAGAATAATAATTTAGAGCTTCATTATTATGGTATATAAATTATGTAGTCGTTACAGCAAAGCCGTTCCCGAAATTAATTGAATCTGTTTGGTGGCCGAGGGGTTCCCATTTTAGCCAGCGTCCATTTTTTTTATTATTTAGATAGTCACCCTGGCTGAAGATTTCGCCATTTTTATAGAACTCGGCAAATTCTCCCTGCATGCTTTTTAATGTAGAATCAATAAAGTGTTCAGTCATAAAAAGCTCATTTTCCGGTATATCAAAATAATCCACTTTTACAAGTCCATTTTCTTTAAAGCCTTTTGCAATTACTACAGCAGCGGATGCGCTGGTACTGGCAAGTTTTGATCTAAATAATATACATATTAATAATCCTGGCTTCTGCAGATATTAGCGAATGCAAAAAATGTAATGGGGAGAAAGAACATTTTTTTTTTCATAGTGTAATTTTTAGGGCTATACGGAAAGGTAATTATTTATTGCAAAGGGTGCGAGCTTTTTAAGGCCGATCACCCTGTTTAAAGAACGTAAAGTAACTGGTTATTTGGTAATGATTCTTCCAAACATTTACAAGATTGGCAACCTGGAAATAATATGTCGCTCCTTTCTTGAGAAAAAAAGTGACATATCAAAAAGCGCTGTCGAGTGAGCTATTTGAAAACAACTGAGGCTAATAAATAGCAAAGGGAATTTCTTTAATACTCCATCATTTGCGTTGTTAATTATAAATACCATCGTTGCTTTCGGATAAGATACGGTACAAAATAAAAATGGCGATAAAATAAATATCACCATTTTTAAAGTTCGAATCATTGATCATTTAAAAAAGCTACACCTTCGGAAGTTTATATCCGTTGTGATATTCATTCATCAAATATTGTTGATTGATGGCTTGATCTGTAAACGCACTTTTTGATTTATCCCACAATAATTTTTTACCGCTTCTGAAGGATATATTACCCATCTGTGCAACAGTTGCTACATGAGCACCGGCCTGAATGGAACAATTTAAATCAGCGGCCTTACGTGACTTTACAGCATCTATAAAATTCACCCAGTGTTTGTCAAGACCATTGTCCGCCGATTTTTGTAAAGGCATAATTACCTTGTTTTTGCTTTGCCTTTCTTCAATCACTTCCCAACCGCCACGGTTTAAAATGAGCGTGCCGTTGTTGCCGATAAAGGCAATGCCATGGTCTCTTCCATAAGAGCCATTGTCGATCCCCATCGCCGAATCCCATACCATATTGAACTTGTCAAATTCATACAAAGTGGTTAAGGTATCTGGTGTTTCTTCGTACAAATCGGGATAGGCAAATTTTCCTCCCAGACCAGCAACGCTGATGGGTAAATCAGCCTTCATACCAATCAATGCGTAGTCTAATAAATGCACACCCCAGTCCGTCATTAAGCCACCGGCATAATCCCAAAACCAACGGAAGTTAAAATGAAACCGGCTGCTGTTAAACGCTCTTGTCTTTGCGGGACCAAGCCATTGTTTATAATCCACACCGGCAGGAGCTGAGGTATCAGGTACTACAGGTCCGGGTTTCATCCAACCCTGGTAACACCATACTTTTGCTGTGCGGATATTTCCGAGTTGCCCGCTGTGTACAAAGGCAACTGCATCTTTAAAATGTTGCTGGCTACGCTGCCATTGACCCGCCTGCACTATTTTATTGTATCGTTGCTGGGCTGCTGCCATGCGGGCACACTCGCCGATTGAATTGCCCACCGGCTTTTCTACATACACATCTTTACCCGCTTCACAAGCGTGAATCATCATCAGCGCATGCCAGTGATCTGGAGTACCGATGATGACGGCGTCAATGTCTTTTTGTGCCAACAACTTTTGGTAGTTATCGTAAGTTTTTATTTTACTAACATCTACATTTGTTTTTGCCAATTCGGCCAGCCGTTCTTCAATTACATTTTTATCTACATCGCAAACGGCTACCAGGTTTACACCGGCAATTTTCAAGGCTGCTTTTACGTTTGCCCAGCCCATTCCTTTGATGCCAATGGCGCCGATATTCACCTGATCGCTGGGAGCAATTCCGTTGTTTAAAATAGCAAATGCTTTGTTGTTGAAGGCCGATACAAGGGCGCCTCCGCCAATCAGCATGGAGGATTGCTGTAAAAATTTTTTACGTGATGACATAGCATTTTATTGATTTAATCAGACGGTTAAAAATGAAAAATACATAAATAATTTTGCCGGATTAGCGTTTACTTGTAAGTGTGGTTGCGCTTTTTCAGCATTCGTTAATTCAGCATAAATTTAACCAATTTATTTTACTTCAAGAGGGTTTAAAAAATTGAAGTGAGGGATAAAATAACTTTTGTTCACGCAACAAAAAATAAGTGATTAGCGCAAACCGTATTTACTGATTTGATTTATACTCTTACGCCAATAAGAATCTGACAATGCACACTTTTTGTTTTAAATTCTTCACGATGTAATCGAATTGAGGTCGACAATCTTTCAATTAACTAATTGGATAAATAAAACAAAGCCCCGCCTAAAATGGCAGGGCTTTATCCAGAGGTATAAAAAAATTAACTGACTTTTTGTGTCTGTTCAAAATCAAATTCAGGTTCGTTGATATTTTTCGGATCGGCACCATAATTATTTTCAAATCTGTTGCCGTCTGTGAAAAGCCAAACCAGCAATATGATACCACCAATCAATGGTATAAAGGCAATAAAGTAATACCAGCCGCTTTTGTTGATATCATGCAACCGACGAGCTACAACGGCCAAACCTGGCACGATGGTAGCCAGTGCAATCAGCACATAGACGATTCCTCCTAATGTCATTAATGTTGAGCTATCTGAAGAAACGCCCACAATTGCCAGAATGTAAAAAGGAATGATCATTAAAAAATTTCCAAGCGTAAAATACCAGTACTCGGCTCTTCTTGCCCTGCCTTTAAAATTGGCGTAGTTGTTAACGACTACTTTTTTCCACCAGTCAATCATGTTGTAATCAGATTCTAATTTTTCCATTGTTTTGTTTTTTAGGTTTGAGTAACAATGATAAAACAATTTTATGAAGAATATTACTTATTTGTTTTTCCTGTATAAATGAATACGGGCAAAGCGTAGCACTGCATCTATTGACAGATCGGTTGCTACTACCGAAATTTTATTTACAGTAAGCGGATTGCCACGTGAAAAGATTAGAATTTCTTTTCCTTTATTTCAGTTGCTCGTAGCAGTTTTATTTATTTTCCCTGAAAGCAAAGCACTTAAATTCAGGCTCATCTTTCTGGTCATGCCTTGTCATATTGCACAACATCTATTGATATTGATCGTCGTTGTTTTTGCAAATTAAACAGAGAGAGGGCTTTTTTATGGAGTGCATTGTTATTTCGTAACCTTCATCATCAAAAAATCCGGCAATTTTAGATGGATCAATATCATTGATATGCCTGCGACCTTTTTTGTTTTCTCTTTTCTTGATGGCTGTAGCAATTTCGTAATCATCCTCAGGGATACGCTCACCTGTAATGCAGGTGAAGCAACCATTTCCAACCGAAGCAGATTTAATGATCCAAATGTCATTTCCACGACTGCATTTGACCCCGTTGTTATAAGCATTTAAAGCAAATTGTATTTGTTTTCTTAAATCAGCTTCTTTTGTAGCCGGGTTGTTTTTTAAATAAGTTGCTACATACCGATCGATGGTAATTGGAATAAATGCCATGTTTATTTTTTTTAAGATGCTAATCATTGTGTTATCTTCATACTGATAAATAAAATAAATCAGCGGGAATCTGATTGGCCAAATACGTACCGTTCAGCATGATAAATTTACGGCATGACGTCATACAAAATACTAAAAGTAATTTGTCGTAAAACAAATATTCCGCACAACGATGGCGACAGTGGTATTTGCCAGCAGATTTCGTCTATACTCTGTTAGCATCTATATCAATGCAATTGTTGAAATAAAAACCACTTAGAATATTTAGTACGTCCTACTGCGATGCAACGATGTTGATGAATGCTATTCTTACCGATTCAAACAAAAGAGAGAATATTACAACGATACCGTTCTTTATACAACTTCTCTTAAAAATCTTACACTTTAAAATGAACCATTATTGCTGCACCGTGTATTTATTTTTTTCGGTTACGCCTTCCCAATCGTCGGTGCGGAAAGGGGCGGCTGGAAATTGTTCCTTATTAAACAGATTGCCTTCGGTAGCATCATCAACCCAGTTGTATCGAACGGCGACCGGTTCGCTAATTTCATCAGCGTACACAATTATTTTATCTCCTTCTACCATTGCTTTAGCATACTGAAATTGTTTGTCGGCGGCTGCTATTTCAAAACCTTTGATGTAGCCATACTTATCTTTTACCAACCAGGCGGTTCCGGTATGGCTGAATGTTAGGATTATTTTTTTGCCTTGCACTTTCATGGATTGATATATTGGGCCATTACTCTCACCCGGCTGTTGGTACACATCGTGTAAGGCAATGCAGGCGAGTCTTTTACCAACATCCTGCTTGTTTTTGGGATGTATATCAGCAGGGTTTCCAATGTCTGTAGTAATAGCCATACCGGTATGCGGCAGGTTGAGTGTCATCGTCTGGGCTTCTCTTAACTCGGCCCAGTTACTGCCATTTTTACTATTGGCTGCTGCAGAACCAAAGGTAGAAAGCTGTACAAATAAAAACGGGAAATCACCTTGTTTAAAATGTTGCCTCCAGTCGCTGATCATCAAAGGAAAGGCGGTGCGATACTGGTAGGCACGACCTGCATTGCTTTCGCCCTGGTACCAGATGGCGCCCTGTATAGTGTACTGCACCAGCGGGTATAGCATGGCATTGAACAAAAGGCTCGGGTAATCATTGGGACCAACAGAGGTGGCGGAGGCGGGTATTGCTGCAACCCTGAATGTCCATGCGCCAGCCAGCGATTGTAGCTTGTTACCAATCGTTATATTCATATCTGTAGCCAGGCCGTATGCGCCACCACCGCCGCCTGTATCACCTACCTTGATGGCGATGGTATTTTTACCCGCTTTTAAAATGCCGGCAGCAATCGTATATTTTCTTGGTGTGTTGTAACCGTCTGTGGTACCCACTTTTACGCCATTCACAAAAGTTTCATCATTGTCATCAATCATTCCGAGGTTAAGGATAGCGGCCCTGCCATCATCGGCATCACTGATGATAAATGTTTTTCTAAACCAAACGGTGCCATCCAGGTCAGGCAATCCTTGTGCTTCCCATAAGCCTGGCAATTGCATCACCGGCCATTTGCTATCATCAAAACTGGTATTCTTCCAGTCGGCTGTGTTGGCGTTGTTTTCAAAATTGCCTTGTATTTTTTTAATATTGTTTAAGGTGGTTTCTGCACGTTTTTTAATGAATTGATCCATGTTGTTGTTGCCCATGGCGTTGGCTACATATTTCATTTCAGGGGCATTTTCAAATGCTTGTTTGCTCGTCCAGGCTTCCGATTGAGTGCCGCCCCATGATGTGTTGATGAGGCCGATGGGCACTTTTAACTGGTTGTACAATTGTCTTGCAAAAAAGTAAGCAGTGGCTGAAAAATCGCCTGCTGTGGCGGGGCTGCATACTTTCCAGTCGCCACCAGTAATATCATCTTTCAATGTAGTACTAACGGCATTGGGTACTTTAAAATGTCGTATCTGTGGATAGTCTGCTGTACTAATTTCCTCCTGGTAATTATTTATTTTACCCCAGCCATCAATCGGCATTTCCATATTGGACTGACCGCTACAGATCCAAACTTCTCCTACTAAAATATTTTCAATAGCTACCTGGTTTTTTCCTTTCACTAACAATTGAAAAGGACCGCCTGCATTTTCTGGTGCCAGCATTACCTGCCATTTGCCTGTTTTGTCAGCCTTAGTAGTTTTTGTTTGTCCATTAAATTGAACAGTAACTTTTTCGCCGGCAGCCGCAAAGCCCCAAATGCTAATGGGTTTGTTGCGTTGCAATACCATGTTATCGCCAAAAATTTTCGGCATGGTAATGTTGGCATAACTGGTTGCAATCAAAAGGAGGGTAGTTAAAAAGGCGATCATTTTTTTCATTTGGAGCAATTTGTAAAGTGGTTAATTTTTTGCTTTGCTAAAGTATGCAAAAAAGGGGGAGTAGTCTGACGAGTTAAGCCAGCACGGTGATAATTTTATAAAATGTATTTTTTGGACAATGACCGCAATTCTCCACAGGCTTATTTGTCGACTTTTAAGGCTTTGAACGAACAATGAATTGTAATGACGAATGCAAATGTAATTAAGGATTGTGGTTTACAAAGTACATTCACTATTTAACCAGAAGCGCTGCACCATGCAATATTTTAATCCTCTAATGATGATGCAGATGGCACAAGGACACTAATCGCTTCCGGGATAATCTCTGCTACCAGTTTTTTAGTTTTACCCAAATACTCACCATCTATCTGGAAGTGCATTGCCCGTTTGGAACTCAATACAAGGTGAGCCGTTTGCAGCAATTGTGTTTTTTCATTATTGAGCCGGTCGCTGAAAAAG
>Ga0209181_10001176_pt1 | contig 46467 bp, 44 predicted proteins | sample MAT05_FD_187208 | JGI IMG/M metagenome (GOLD analysis project Ga0209181, IMG submission 187208) | Freshwater microbial communities from Lake Fryxell liftoff mats and glacier meltwater in Antarctica - MAT-05 (SPAdes) (version 2) | ecosystem: Environmental > Aquatic > Freshwater > Ice > Liftoff... | reverse complement strand
CTCGACAACTTGAACTGTGATCTGGGTCCCTCCTGACCGGATTCTGTACAGCACCACACAGGGAACAGTTGGGCACCTAGACACAGTTTGTTTATCAGAAAACTTTTATTCATGGTGCCCCTCGTGGTGGGGTGACGGTGCCTATCAAGGCGAGCACGGCGGCACGAATGTGGTCGGGGAGGGTTGGCCACGTCGTGAGGATGCGGCCAAGATCAGGGTCGTCGGGAGGGCTGGTACATCCGGCGGTACATACAGCAATCGCGAGGTGCGAGGAACGCTGGGATTTGTGGGGGCGCAGCGGTTTTGGCTTTCCGCCTCCGGAGCCGAAGGTTACAGGTTCAACTCCTGTCGGGCATACTAGAAAACAAGGTGTTTTGAGCAGACGTAACTCGGCCCGTAACAAACTCCGCACCAAACCCCACCCCAGAACCACTGGGGTGGTTTTGTTTGGTACACGCCGGATGTGACCGTTTCTTGGGTGGTTTGTGCGGGTTAAGGGATTTCCGCAGCCACATCGAGAGAAAGGCCCGTGAATGGTCGAAACCACTTCGTCTTTCGAGGAGTGGCTCAACTGGGAAGCATTCCTGGCCTGCAAGCACCGCCAGGCGAGTTACCCGGTTTTGCGAGGTCGCGGCCAAGCCCACTTACAGCAGTGAAGGCGTGGCAGACGACGACGATGACCTGGACTGAGGGCGGGGCGACCTGCGGGTTGGTGGCCCCGACGACGGAGCCTTGCCAACATGATCAATCCGTCCGATGGCTAACTGTCACGCACGATTGACCCGCCCATGTTCCGCACGACCGTCCGTGTCCGATCACTCCCGCCTTGCCCATTTCTACCTTCGCGGCCCCGAGGGCGGGCTCGTTTTTAAGCCACCGTCCCTCACACTGACTCGGGCCTTCGGGCTGGAGCTTTGCGCGATCGCAAAAGCGAACCCCGCCCCGACTCCTCCTCTTGCCTCAGGCGGCGCTGTGAAAGGCACACCAGACCCGGCCGCGGGGAAATCGAGCGGGTTGATCACGTCCACCAACAGCACGGCCGTGTCGCAGGTGTCGGGTGCGGAGCCGTGCAGGTCGGGGCTTCGGTCACGCATGGCGGCCTCATGTCAGTATCGTGCAGGTGCCTGGTGGTTGCCCGCCGGGACGGGCGAGGCGTCTGGGCGAACGGCGACCGGAGTGCCGTCCGCCGAGCGGTGCCGCCACATATCGAGGAGGGCGACCGTCACGGCCAGGACGCACGGCCCGAGTACCATGCCGGCCACCCCGAAGACGGCCAGGCCCCCGATGAACGCGAGCAAGGTCGGCACCGGGTGGATCCGCATCCGGTCCCCGGCCGCACAGGCGTAGAGGTAGTTGCACACCGGCCCGGCCATCACCAGCCCCCACGTCACGAGGATCGCGGCCGCACCGTAGCGTTCGATGGTGACGAAGTAGATCGCCGCCGGCACCCACACCAGGAACGCCCCGACGAACGGTAGCACGCCGAGCACCACCATCACGACGCCCCACAACACCGGGGCCGGAAGCCCCAACGCCCAGAACAGCAACCCGCCCGTCACCCCCTGGAAAACGGCCGTGAGCAGGGTGCCGTACACCGTCGCGTGGACCGCGTCGCCCGCCCGCCCCACGACCCGGTCTGCGGCCGCCGGGGTGAGCGGGATCAACCCGCGGACGGCGTCGAGCAGGTGGTGCCGGTCTCGAAAGCAGAAGAACAGCACGAACGCGGCCACGAGCGATTGCAGGAACCCGTCCAGGATACCCCCGACGACGGCGGGGGAGCGGGTCGCCAGTTGCCCCGCCGCCTCGCGCACCCGGGCTTCCACCTCGCCCGTGTCGAGAGCCGCGATCGTCTCCCCGAGGTACGGCACCCGGGCGGCGGACTCGCGCCACCGGCCGTCCTCGGTCTGCGCCCGCACGACCTCCGCTGTCCGCACCGTCTCGGCCGTGAGTTGCGCGGCGACCAGCACCACCGGCAACCCGATCACCAGGATGACGACGGCCGTACTGACACCGGCGGCCCAGTTCTCGTTCTTCACGAACCGGCTGACGTAGCGGTGCATCGGCAGGCCGACGACGGCGAGCGCAACAGCCCATGTCACCCCGGACAGGAACGGGCGAACGAGTAGGCAGCACAGGACTACGCCGACCACCGTGAGCAAGGCGAGGGCCGCGACGCGGGGCCAGTCGGAGTGGATTGGAGACTCGGTACGGTCGGCGGTCATGGGAGTCCTCAGAGGTTGGCGGGCAGCGGTGGGGGCACGTCCGCGGCGTGGAGTTCGTTGTTCGCGGCCGCCGCGCGGTCGCTCAGTGTCGTGGCGACCGCGGGCAAACTCGCGCGACTCTCTCGCCCCTTCGCGACCGCCGTGCCGATGCCGCCCGGCCCGGGCATGATCCAGCGGTTCACGAGCGCCAGCGCCTCGGCCACGAGGTTGGGGCACGCGGCCCGTGCGGCGACGGCCAACTTCGCGGGCAACCCGAGAACGGCCTCGGCGTCGCCCCGAGCACACGCCGCGAGGATCTTCCGCGCGGCCGCCTCAGCGTTCATCGAGAACCCAGGCAGGCCGTTGCCCAGTGCGAACCAGGCGTATTCTTCGTCGTGCCGGCCCTTGAACTCGGCGTTCAGGTGACTCCCCGTCCGCATCAACCCCGGGCACACCGTCGTCACGACGACCCCGTGCCGGGCCACCTCGGTCCGCAGACCGTCGGAGAACCCGACGAGTGCGAACTTCCCGGCCGAGTACGGGAGCAGGTGCGGGAGCGCGATCTTGCCTCCGATCGACGCGACGTTCACGATCCGCCCCGCCCCGCAGGCCTTCATCTCGGGGAGTACCTCCAGGGTCGTGTACAGGGCGGCCCAGAAGTGCGTCCGAAGCGACTGCTCGTAGTCTTCTTCGCGCATCTCCTCGACCGGGCCGACCCGGATCACTCCGGCGTTGTTGACCAGCACGTCGATCGGGCCATTACGTTGCCGCGCGACGGCGACGAACTCGCGAACCCGGTCGCGATTGGTCACGTCACACTCGGCGGCGAACACCCGTGTGCCGCGCCCGGTCAGTTCGCCCTCGGCGCGGGCGAGGTCGCCGGAGTCGCGGCTGCAGATTGAGAGGCGGGAGCCGGCATCAGCGAGTTGTCGGGCGAGCACGAGCCCAAGCCCGCGTGCCCCGCCGGTGATCACGACGTGTTTGCCGCCGAAGTCGTACCGCGGCCTCATCGCCCGGTAGGCCAGGTACCCGCCGGCCCCGAGGGCGGCGAGCACGAGTGATCGGTGCATGGTGTCTCCCGGTGGGAACGAAGGTGCGACCCGGCGTAACGGCATGCAACGAGTGTGCCGTGCAGCTACCGCGAGACGCGAACCCGGCCGCGCGGAGTTGCGCCGTGGATTGCCAGTACCCGCGGCGCGCCGCGTGCCTCCACCGGGTCGGGAGCCGAGAGGGAGGGCATCATGAGCGGGTTCGAGGCACCAAACTGGGGCGGGATCTTCGTCCCGGATCTGTCGTTGGTGGAGTCGTTCCTCCGCGGGTCGGTCGTGTACCTGTCTCTGGTGGTGCTGTTCCGGGTGGTGCTGAAACGCCAGGCCGGGTCGATCGGGCTGCCCGACGTGCTCCTCGTGGTTCTCGTCTCGGAATGCGTGTCTGCGTCACTGGCGGCGGAGGCAAAATCCCTCCCGAACGGGTTGGTCGCGGTGTTCGCCCTGCTGTTCTGGAACTACACCCTCGACCGCCTCGCGCACCGGTGGCCGTGGCTCCAGCGACGACTCGAACCGCAACCCCTGGAACTCGTGCGGGACGGCCGGCCGGTCCGGGAGAATATGGAGGCCGAAGGGATCACCGACGACGAACTCGCCGCACAACTCCGGCTGAACGGGATCGACGATGTGGCCCGGGTCAAGGCCGCGTTCATGGAGGCCGAGGGCACCGTCAGCGTCGTCCCAAAGGACGAGGCGGAGCACGTAGCTCTACCCGAATCGCCCCCGATGAAGTGCGTGAGTCACTCCACGTCCGATGCCCCGCCGGACTTCGGCCGAGTGACCCGTGAGTTCCTGGAGGCGGCCGCGGAACTCCAGAAGGCGGTGGCGTGGCACGAGGAGCGGGCTGCGGAACACCGTGGGGCGGCGAAGTCGGCGCGCCAGTTGCTAACGCGACACGGGGTCCGGGCACGTCGTGCCGTCACCTTCCCCGACCACAGGAGCTCGCGCCGTGAAGACCCAGAAGGAGCCGAAGTCGCCCCTGCCCGCCCAGAGCCAACCGAAGCCCGGCCTTGATTCCGCGATGGACCCGAAGCCGCGGTTCCTGGCCCCGCTCTACAAGGGGTCCGAAAAGCTCAAGGACAAGGCCGCGCTCATCACCGGGGGCGACTCCGGGATCGGCAAGTCGGTCGCCGTCCTCTACGCTCGCGAAGGGGCGGACGTGGCAATCGTCTACCTGCCACCGGAGCAGTCGGACGCCGAAGAGACGAAGGCGGCTGTCGAGGCCGAGGGCCGCCGGTGTCTGCTGATCCCGGGCGACGTGAAGGATTCAAAGTTCTGCAAGGACGCGGTGGAAAAGACCGTCGCCGCGTACGGGCACCTCGACATCCTGGTCAACAACGCCGCCTACCAGGAAACCCGCGAGAAGTTGGAGGACATCACCGACGAGGACTTCGATACCACGTTCCGCACCAACATCTACGGCTACTTCTACATGGCCCGGGCGGCGGTCGCGTACCTGCCGAAGGGCGGCGCGATCGTGAACTGCGGTTCCATTACCGGGTTAGAGGGGAACAAGACGTTGATCGACTACGCGAGCACGAAGGGGGCGATCCACGCCTTTACGAAGTCGCTCGCGCAGAACCTGATCGACCGCGGTATCCGCGTGAACTGCGTCTCTCCGGGACCGATCTGGACCCCGCTACAGCCAGTTTCCAAGCCGGCCGAGAAGGTGGCCGAGCACGGGGCCGGCACGCCTCTGAAACGCCCCGGACAACCCGAAGAGGTGGCCCCGGCGTTCGTGTTCTTCGCGTCGGAAGCGGACAGCAGTTACATCAACGGCGAAGTCCTCACGCTCCTTGGAGGCGAGGTCCGGGCCGGGTAATCCCAGCCCGCGGGGCACTGCGGGCGACCGCAGCCGCATCTTGCCGTATGGGAAAGGCAACGGGCCGGTCGGCGTGGGATTTGCGTCCGGGAAGGTCGTTCCAAATCACCACGAGACCTCACCGATGGCGACTTCTCCCGACACCAAGTTCCGCGAGTTGCTCGAAGAGTTCGGCGTCGCGATGCTGATCACCCGCACCCCCGAAGGGCAACTCCGGGGGAGGCCGATGGCGCTCGCCGAGGTCGAGACGGGCGGGACGCTCTGGTTCGCCAGTGACCGCAACTCGACGAAGGTGGATGAACTCGCGCGCGACAGCCACGTCGTCGTGACGATGCAGTCGAAGACGAAGTTCGTCTCGCTGAGCGGGACGGCCGAGACGGTCGATGACCGGGCGAAACTGGCCCAGCTCTGGAAGGTGGAGTGGAAGGTCTGGTTCCCTGGCGGGCAGGATGACCCGAACATCGTGCTGCTGCGGGTGGCCGGCAACACCGGCGAATACTGGGACAACAGCGGCACCAGCGGGCTGAAGTACCTGATCCAAGCGGGTAAGGCGCTCCTCACCGGAACCCGGCCCGATGTCGGCGAAGACCCGAAGGTTCACGCGAAGGTCGCCCTGTAGACCGGGGCCGATGCTGGAAAGCGTCGAACCCGTCCAGGACGACCAGGACGACCAGCACGCCCGATTTCGGTTGAGGACGTAGTCACGGCTTGCCGGGCTTGGCCCGCTTGAGGGTGAAGGTGCGGGTGCCCGGTCCGGGGGCGTCCAGTTTCGCCGGCCGGTCCTTGTCGGTCGGCCCGACGACCGCCCGGAGAGAATCGTCCTTCAACTCGTACACCCCGTGCCACCTGATCCCCTTGTCCGCGCCGGCGGTGGCGGCGACTTCGATCTGCTTCGGGGTCTTCGACGCATCGACCTTGAACGTCCCCTCCTCGACGACCTTGTCGCCGGCCTTGATCCGGTACTTGTCGCCGTCGAACACGACCGTGGGAGCCGAAACCGGCTCCTCGCCCTTCTTCCCCTCCTTCTTGGTCTCGACGATCGTCCACGTCCCCTGGAACGCCTTGCGACCGTCATCGGTCTTCTCGTCCTTGCGGTCGTCGGCCGCAAGGACGGTCACCGTCAGTAGCGCTACAAATAGTGCGATCCTCATCACGGTCTCCGGAATAAGTCGACAGCCGCCCCGGTTGCGAGGCGGTCGAGGTGAGACATGGTCCGTAACGGAATGCCCGACGACGCGACCGGGGGGTGGGAAACCCTTCGTCCCGCCACTACTTCTTGTTCACGTCGAGCTTGAAGGTGGTGGTCGCTTCCGGCAGGTCTTTCTGGTCCTTGGCCCTGGCAACCACCGTGACCACATGATCATCGACCGGCGCCGCGGTCGGGCCGGCCTTGATCGTCACCACCAGCGACCCCTTGTCGGTCGGGACGGTCGCATCCTTGGTCACCACCTCGACCCCGGCCGGCAGGTTTCGCAACTCGATGTCCACCGGACCGGTGAAGTTGTCCCGGTTGATCGAGACGGTCATCTCGTCGGTCTTGTCCTGAGTGACGTTCTGCTCGCCCGGACTGGTGACCGTCAGTCGCCGCTCGGCCCGCGGACGGTCGGGGTTGGTGCCGGGAGCGGTTGACTTCCCCTTCTCGCACCCGACCGAGGTCAGGATCGCCACGCCGAACAGGACGATGGAAACTCGCTTCATGTCATTCCTCCAGTTGGATACCTCCGGCCGAGCCGGTTGACACTTGGAACCCGCAACTCTTAGGTGGACTCACACGACGGCCGAATTGTGGCCTCGTCTCGTAACCCCGGTGATGGACAGACGACCCGCTCGAACCGCCGGAGGAGGCCGACCAGTACCGCCGGCTCGACAGGCTTCACGAGGTGGAGATCAATGCCCTCGGCCTCCGACGCCCGACGATCCGCGTCCCGCCCGACCCCGGTCACCGCCACCAGGAGCGGCTGCAGGTCGCGCGGTCCGACCGATCCTTCAATCCGCCGTGCCAACTCCCATCCGCACATGTCGGGCAGTCGGAGTTCAAACAGAACTGCATCCGGCGGCTCGACCGCGACCGACCGGACCGCTTCCTCACCACTACCCGCGACCCGTGCGGCGAACCCGGCGAGTTCCAGAATCTTGGCTGTGCTGTCGGCCGTGTTGGTATCACCGTCCACGACCAGGACTGACAACCGCCAACCAACGTTCAGTCGCGCGGGCGGGAATTGTTTCGGGACCGGGTCACATCCTTGAACCGGTTGCGGCGACTGTGATGAATCCGATGCCGACTTTGAACCCGGTCTTGAGGTCATGGACCACCCGTTAACGCTGCGGGTACCGAAGATTCGCGTTATGTACGGTAGTGTGCATAGGGCGTGCCATGCCCGTTGTCGTGCGCCAAAACCTGGTAGTGCATCAGGCACGGCGGTTGCCACAAGGATGGCTGAACGACTTGTCCCCTGATTCTGACGCCGAGCCCTCGGCGCGGTTCGGGTTCAACTCATGGAGAAGGCGTCGGACAAATTACCCGCGACCGGAAACGTGCTCCTCGATTCCCTGCCGTGGGAATCCCGCGACCGCCTCGCGCCCCGCCTGGAGCGACTTTCCCTCGCCGTCCGACACCCGGTCTACGAGCCGGGTGGCCCCATCCCGCACGTCTACTTCCCGCTCGACAGCATCATTTCGCTGGTCGCCGTGTTGGCCGACCGGGAGGAGGTGGAGGTGCTGACCGTCGGCCGGGAGGGGATGGCGGGGATGCCCGTCTTCTGGGGGACCGTCACGATCCCCACGAAGGCGTACTGCCAGATTCCGGGCGAGGCCTACCGCGTAAGTGCCGGGGTGTTTCGGTCCGAGGTCGATCGGGGCGGCGAGCTTCCCGGCCTGTTCCTCCGGTACACCCAGGCCGCGTTCAACCAGGTGGCCTGGTCGGCGGCGTGCAACCGGGTTCACCCGATCGAGCAGCGGTGCGCCCGATGGCTCTTGATGACCCATGACCGGGTCGGGCGGGACGATTTCGAGCTGAAGCAGGAGCTCCTGGCGGAGATGCTCGGGGTCCGGCGGGCCGGGGTGAGCGCCGCGGCGGGTGCCCTCCAGCGGGCCGGACACATCCGGTACGCCCGAGGCCGGATCTGCGTCGTGAACCGGACGGGCTTGGAATCGGCGGCGTGCGAGTGCTACCGGGTGATCCGCGACGAATACAGCCGGCTCTTCAACAACACCGATCATCCGGTCGAGTGATGGGTGATTGCCCCACTCAGGCGATCCCCGGACGCTGAGGTTTTCGCCGGTTTTCGCCTCTTCTCCCGCTGTAGGTCAAATTCAAGCAACCGCGTTCGCAATCGTGCGAGGGTCAGTGCCCATCTGCCGACAGTCATCGCCGTGTTCCCATCTCATGAGGCGAGGCAGTGGGCGGCCGGGTGACACTTGTGCCCAGGCACCCATCTCGCAGGTCGCGCCAACGCATGTCGTCGGGATGGGATTGAGGACACGGCACGTCCCATGCACGGGACCGTACATAGCGTGACCACGGAGTGTAACGGTCGGCAACGGGAGTGCGGGCGTTATTGACCAGATCTAAAGACGCCGCGGGCTGACACGCCCCAACCCGATCTTTATCCACACGAGGTTTCGGTCATGAGCGGTGAGCGCGAGACGGTGGTCGTCACCGGGAGCAGCGGGCTGATCGAGGTGAACCACTTCGCGGCCGAGATGGATCACTTCTCGGAGTGCGTCGCGGCGGATCGGCCGCCCCGCACCCCCGGCGAGGAGGGGCTGGCCGACGTGCGGGTGATCGAGGCGATCGCGGAGGCGGCACGGACCGGGCGGGCGGTGGCGGTCAAGCGGTGACGCGACCGAGACGGATCACCGCGGCCGGACGACCCACCGCACGAGAGCCTGGAACGCCCGGACAGGAAGGAGTCTCCGCAGCAGTCCGACGGCCCGCGCCTGTCCGCCGACAGGGTAACGCGGCCCCGACAAGTCGGACCAGACAGAGTCGAGGATCGTCTCGGCCACGCAACCCGGGTCCATCCCGTTGTGAATGGATTCGACGAAGTCGGCGGCCGCCCGCGACCGGACCGGCTCGTAGTCGGCCACCGGATGGTTTTCGCACACGACTGATATCGTTCCGATCGTCAACCCCGGCATCCCACACGACTGGCCGTTCTTTCCGTCGGCGATACACCACGTCCGAGAGCGAGAAGGGCAACTCTTTGCAGGACCGCTGTCACCGCGCATGTGTGTCCCGAATCGCCTCGGCCTGTTCGAAGGCTACAACCGCGCGTGAGGTTCGTGAACCCCCAATGAAGCGTTCACTCCAGGATGAGCCGTTGCCCGCGAAGTGCCCCGTCGTCTACCTTCCCGGCGTGGATGGCACCGGGCGCTTGCTGCATCGGCAGACTGGACTGTCTGAGCGGTTCACACTGCGTTGCGTCAGTTATCCGCAGGATGATCGCCACACCTACGCTGATCTCGTTGTCCTTGGTGTGAAACAACTCGAAGACACGGGGCCGGGCGTGGTTCTCGCGGAATCATTCGGCGGAGCGGTCGGTCTGATGATCGCGCTCGAACGACCCGATCTCGTACGGCGATTAGTGCTGGTGAACACTTTCGCCTGGTATCCACGACGGCTATTCATCGATTTGATGGGCTGGGTCGGACCGTGGTTGCCGAACTCGCCGAGTCACCCCGCAACTCGCAATGTGCGAGGCCTGTTCTTCTTTGCCCCTGGCATCCCGAAAGCGGAACAAGATGCGTGGTGGGATCGCACCGCCGACGTGCCGATGCGAGCCTACGGGCTTCGCTTCCGGATCCTGGCCGAGTTGGATTTGCGTTCCCGGTTGAGCGATATCAACATTCCCGCACTGGTGTTCGTTTCGCCGAATGACTGGGTGGTTCCCGCGACTGCTGGGCGATTGCTCGCGAAGCGTTTGCCGTGTGCGAAGCGAATCAGTCAACCGGCAGGGCATGCCGCGATGATTGACCCGCGAGTGAACGTCGCCGATTGGTTGGAGAACGCGGATTACTGGCCCGATACGAATTGACTCCCGACCGCTGCTACTGCTTCCGTCGAACGCTCGGGGAACGTCAGCGGGCCGATACCCAGATCGACACTTACCAACTTCACCAGGCGTCGCAACGCATACTCGCCTTCGTGTGGTAACCCGATGACGCGAGCTGAAGCCGCGCCGGGGGCGGTGATCTGCGTCAATCCACATTCGACGAGGCGCTCCACTGTCGAAGCCCAGCGTTGAGGCGGCGATGCTAACACAGCCGTCTGAAGGTATTCGCGGAGCGGCCGCAGCACATCAGGGAGTTTCGCCACATCGCGCAGCGGAACGATCAGCACCGTGCGAGCACCGAGTGGAATGTCGGTGGGGATTGCTGGCACGACCAGCACAGTGTGCGACATCGACCCGGGTGATGCGTGAACCACACCCGACCCTGACCACCACGCCAACTCTCGGAATGACAGCACTTCGGCCTTCTCGTCGAGCGTCAACGATCGCGGCGGAAGGGCGGCGCGAACGTGTTCGAGGCTTGCGTTCAATCGCTCGCCGACCAGTCTCGGCAGCGTTCCCGACCCGTCGGCATCTTCAACGAGTAACACGCGTGGCGAACTGCACGCACGCTGTTCCCAGAGCGCTACATCCCACGCCAGGGCGGGGATTGCCGCGTCGAGATCACTGCCATCGAGAAGCACGCCGACACCGAGTCGCGGTCCATAGTGGATGACTCGGCCACGGCACTTTGCCTGTGGATAAGCGGCCATGGCAGCCGCGCCACCCCACACGACAACTGCATCGGATTCACTCCGCACGACTGCATTCAGCTCTTCTTCCTCGCTGCTCCACTGCAACACAGCGACGGAACCGGACACCACGCCATCTGGATCAGCTTCTCGAAGTGATTGCACGAACTGCTGCGTGAATCCACTGTCCTCGCGACTCAGTTTCAGAAGGCACGGGTTCCGCGTTAGCAGCGATTGAGCAATGGCGACCACGCCGCCAAGGAATACGTTCCCTGCAAGGATGTGCGTGACCACTCCGAGCGGATAACCTTTCACGAACCCGGCTCCGAAGGCGTCGGGTTCCCACTTTTCCAGCAGGTCGGCACGGCCGAGTTCTCGCTGAAGTTCGGCTGTGAGGACATCCGCCCGCATCCCAATGGCGAGACTTGTGAGTGCCCGCAACACCGCCTCACGCGAAAATATCTGCGTGAGTTCTTGAACGCTTCGTTCGAGTCGGAGCGATTCCAGTGCCCACATTGTGGAGAGTCGATCCAGGGGCGCGAGCAACTCGGCACGAGGCAGCGTGGCCAGTCGCGGGGCGAGAGTCCGAAGTCGGGTGAATGAGTCATGCAGATCTAACGCTGTCAGGATTGGAAGGCAGCCGCCCATAGTTAGTACCTCACGGCTTCGCCGATTTTCATGGCGCAGGTTTCAAAGCGAGCAGCGGTCACGCGGCCTTTCGGAATGATGAACGGAGCCGACCGGCCGCAGGCACAACCACGTCCAATCTTCGCTGTGTCGGTCGTCAGGATCTTTACCAGCGGATAGCTCAGCGTCAGCGGGCATGTGAGTTGCAACAACCCGAGCCGTCCGTCGAGTTCGGGTTGCATCGTCTCGGGATCAACTGCCTCGGCGCGGCACCACAAAGGCACATGGTAACTCCGATATTCGCATTCCACGAAGACTGCGGGGCACTCGCTCAAGCCGTACATATCGCGAATCGAATCAGGAGAGATGCCAAAGAACTCCGCGGCTTTGGTGCGGAATTCGGAGCGGTCGAGGGCCAGACCAGGAAGGAATGATTTCCACCCACCACCCGTGAGGATCCGGCTCCCGCCTGGCAGTGGGAGCGACGTGCGACCGAGCTTTGCCATTCCATCCATCATTGCGGTGATCAGAGCAGGGTAGCCGACCAGCACCACCGGGCCGCGTGCAATTGCCTGGGTGAACAGGGCAGGCGCTTCTTCCGCGAGAAACTGAGGGCCACTCGGCGTCATGCGAGCAAGGTAGTGTACTGCCTTCACCTGCGACACAGATCTCAACACAGCGTCGATGACGACTGAACCGGCCATCTGAGTTGTGGTGGGGTCCATGAGGAAGCAGAGGGCGGTCGCATCGCCGTCGAGCAAACCGAGAGCGGCGTAGCTCTGCCGCATTGCCCGCACTCGGTAATCCCAACTGCGCTCGTCGAGCGGCGTGAGGCTCGGCTTCCCCGTGGTTCCTGAACTCGTGAGCGTTCGGGTAATCGCCATGTCTGGCGGTAGGGCGAAGGGATAGCTTTTCAGGATTGGGAGGAAGATCGCGGGAATTGGGTCGCTGCTGCGCACGTCGAGAAATTCGCGGTAACGGGGGAAACGGTCCTGCAGCACACGCACACAGTACGCCGTTGCTTCGGCGAAGTTAGCGTCCGGTGGCGTGTCGAACGCAGGCTGTTCGAGGAGGAGGTCGATTGGATCGGCATTCATTTCGCGCTCCCTTACGAGAGTCGGGGCCACACGGCGAAGAAGGTGATTGTTACGACCGCAGCGAACGATAGTCGGATTCGACGAAGCGTTCGTTCGTCCAGATCGCACATCAGAAGGGAGTGGACCACGCGGGCGATGAACGACCGGTCGGTGCGAGTCTGCCCGGCCTTCGCTCGCAAGTTGTTCTCCCAGATCGTGAGCGGACAGATTCGACCCAGCACGTCTTGAATGCCGACATACCCCACGAGTGCGAAGTGGATGCAACGCAACACGGGGTCGTGAACCCATTCCCATCCGAGAACTGCCCCAAGCAGCACGAGTAGTTCTACCCACACCACGAACGCGACGAACCCGAGATGGATGGCAGCCGTGAAGTCGGCCAGCACAGCCGCTGCTGGGTTCTGGAGTGGAGCATTGGGAGGGGAACCGGTTTCACTCATGATGAAGGTGAGTCGAACTTGGGCGGGTCGGCTTGTCAATCCAGCGAGATGCGGCACAATCCCATATCTCCGCGAGAATACCGTATGAGTTGGATGCAGCCGTTTCCAGGCAGCTATCCGGCCATAAACGTGGGGTGGTACAAGAGCGTCACGTGCCTCGCGAAAATAGCCCTTGGCAATTCGCGATCTGGCTACGCCCGTTGAGTAACCTCTGTGAGCTGAAACCGTCGCACCGCCGTGTCACCCTCGGATTGGGGCAGCACGACCGCCTGGCACGACTTGGACAGCCACGCCGACTGCCCGGCCTGAAGCCAGATCATGACCCGAACGCCAGGCGTCGTATGCGGCTCGGTCGGCATGTTGAGTTGCACGCATGCGTCCCATTGGCCTCGAACTGTTCGCATCAGGAACCTCTTCGCTTCACCTGTAGATCTTGCAGTTGGGCAATGCCTTCTGGAGTCGCTCGACGCCCTCGTCCGTCACGTTCGTCTGGTACAGGCCGAGCACGCTGAGATTGGGGAGTGAGGCGAGTTCCATCAACCCCACGTCCGTCACGGGAAGGTCGCTTAGCGTGAGCCCCATGAGGGTTTTCATGGACGCCAGCTTCTTGAGACCCGCATCGGTCACCTGAGTGCGACCCACGTCGAGGCTTCGGAGGTTTTTTAGAGCTGCGAGTTCCCCCAATCCTGCGTCGGTGACGTTCGTGTCACTCAGTTCGAGCGCGATCAGGCCTGTGAGGGGGGCAAGTTGTTTCAAACCCGCATCTGTAATTCGGGTCCGGTAGAGGCAAAGATAGCCGAGGTTGGTGAGCGGCGCGAGGTCCTTCAAGCCCGCGTCCGTTACTGTGGTCCATCCGAGTCCGAGTGCGGCGAGGTCCTTGATCCTGGCAAATTCCTTCAAACTCGCGTCCGTCACCTTCGTGCTATGCAGGTAGAGCCTGGTGAGGTTGTTGAACTTGGCGAGATCCTTTACCCCCACGTCCGTCACCTGGGTGTCACGCAGGTCGATCGAGGTGAGCTTCTTGTGTGCGGCTAAAGTCTTCACGCCCGCGTCCGTAACCTTCGTGCTCTTGAGGTCGATCGAACTGAGATTTTTGAGTGTGGTGAGTTCGTTCAGTCCCGCGTCTGTCACACCGGTGTCGCTCAAGTCCAGCATGGTGATATCTTCGCGGTTGGCTGCTCGTTCACGGTTGTTGGCTGACGCGAGAGACAAGGCATGGAGCAGGTTGATTTCTCGCAACGCGGCAAGCGTCGAATCCGTCACCTGGGACGGGCTGAGGTCGAGGCGGGCAAGGTTTTTTAGTGGGGCGAGTTCTCTCAAGCCGCCGCCCGTCACCCTGGTATCGCACAGGTCGAGCGTGGCGAGGCTCCCGAGGGTGACGAGTTCTTTTATCCCCGCATCTGTTACCCCGGTGCCGCGGAGGGAGAGGTCAACCAGGTCGCGGAGATTGGCGACTTGCTTCACGTCGGCGTCGACTACCTCGAGATCTGACAGGTTCACGGATACAACCGGGTTATCAGGGAGATCTTTGTTGTGCCTGACTCTCCCGCCGAGCCCCTCCAGGTGTGCAACGACCTTGTTTTCGGTTTCCGTTAGTGAACCCGCTCTGGCACTATCGCCTCGCACTGGCCCCCGGGCCGTGGATGAAGAGATCGAGGGTGCGGGCCGCGAGCAGCCTCCGATCGCCAGCAGCATCGCAACGAACGTTACCAGAGGACTGTTTGCCCACATTGTTTGTCCCTCGCGCCGCGTGAAGAGACTCACGAAGCCGCCCGGATACTACCACACACCTGACTGCGTTACTGTCGTCATCGCCCCACAGGCCGAGGTGCAGGGGCAATTTCCGGCGGCGTGTCCTGCCGCTTCTTCAACTCCTGCAGCCGGGCGAGCGTCTTGCAGTAGTCGTACTCAAGCTTCGGGCTGTCCGGGCGGCGAAGGACCAAGTCGAACGTGCAGTTCGTCTTGCTCGCCAGGGTCACGAGCAGCGCCTGCCTCTCATCGACAGCGAACGACACCTCCGTCTTGTCCGCGGGCCCGCCGCCATGCTGGATCGAGAGCACGGGCACGTCCGGCAGCAGGGTAAACACCTGGCGCTCAGTTCCCTCAACGTAGCGGGCGAGGATATTGACCCGTGAGCCGGGGCCGACGCTCTCGGCCTCGACCTTCGCGGACCCGATCTGAAGCGACATAATATCCTGACCGGGGTCGAATAGAATCTGCGACTTCTTACTCAGGTCGGCAGCGTCGAGAACCTCGCCTTCGTGCGTCGCCCGCGCGAGCCGCTTACCCTGCGGCCCGGTTCTGTAGCGGTCTCGCTGGATGAAGTTCGTCTTCTTCCAGATCGACGGGGTCGGGGCCTTGGAGTCGTACTGAAGGTGCCGCTCAAACTCTGCCTTGGGGCTGCAAACGAACGGCCATCGCCAGACACGGGCAAGGAGCTTTCCACACTATTCGATCGCTTTGTTTAGCGGAAGAGGGTGCCACCGACCCGGTCGCAAGCAGTTGTTGTGGACACGCGAGGGGACTGAACGCATCCCCGCAGCTGTGGAGAACACGCTATTCGTGAAGGGGTCGGAAACGCTGCTCTGCTCCGAACGAAGACGGCGTCGCGTGCCGAGAGAACGTTCTCTCGACTCGCGATTTCGCGTTGGAAGCGTTACTTCTTGCGGACAAGTTTCATCAGACCACAGTGGTTCTCCGACGGCTTTCCATCGACCCAGGCCACGCCGGCGATCTCGAGGTGGTCGTCGTCGACGAACGTGAGCGTCGCTTCGTGCATGTGCGTGTCTTTCGCCGGGTCCAGATTCGAGCCGCCTGCGAAGGCGAAACGAATCTGATTCTTGGGGGAAGCGGGGTCGGCTTTCATGCGAGGTTGGTTGCCCAGAACGCAATAGTGGGTCATCACCAGATCGCCCTTGTCCAGGTGGTAGACCGAAACCATCTCCTGTGGTTGGCCTGGGAACGCCGTCTCGTGAACGGCCGACCCGCCCGCGATCACGCGGACCACTGAGAACACTTTGTCGGTCGGCTTGCCGTCCTTGTCAGCCTCAACCCAAGTGCCGGCCAGTTTCTTCATCCGCTCGAAATTGGCGTTTGTCGGCGCGGTCTTGGCGGGGGTATCGTCGCTGCGGACGCCGGTGGTCAGGGCAACCAACATCAGGCCGCTCGTCAAAATTCGTCGCATCATTTCGAACTCCCAGGAAAGGTAAAGGGCAAACCAACACTCCCCGCTCGAGCAGGGCTGTACGCAATGTTCCCGTGTACCACATCGACCGCGAACCAGTCCGCGATTCAGTTCATCGGACTGGGGACCATGACCATCCAACCAATCCCGAAACGATCGGTCACCATCCCGTAGCAGGGAGACCAAAAGGTCTTCGTCAGTGGCATCTGAACGCTGCCGCCATCGGCCAACGCGTCGAATGCGTGCTTCGCGTCTCCCTCGGTTGGGACTGCGAGTGCAAGGCGAAAGCCGTCGAACTTCAGCGTTTCCCCCCCGCACCCGTCGGAAGCCATCAGTTGAACCCCGCGAACGCGAAACGCGGCGTGCATCACCTTCGTCTCGAACCCGGCCTGAAGCATCCCCGGCGGGGGCGAGTCCGGGCTCTCGTTGAACCGCATGATCATCTCGACCTCGGCACCCAACGCCGTGCGGTAAAAGTTGATCGCCTCTTCGCAGCGACCCGCGAAGAACAGGTAGGGGGTGATGGTGCTGCCTGTCATCGGCTTTTCTCCACGTGGTGTGGGTCGGTTGGAATGGACGGGTGACTCCGTTGCCCGCCGTCCTCGCTTCACCAAGTAGTCGAACGGGTCGGGCGGAAATCGACGGCGACTCACGAAATCGCGATCGATTTTCGCAGCGCGGAAAAATCAAACAGCGGGCGGACTTCGACCGCGCCGCGTCCGGCACCGGGGTGTTGCGAGGCGACCTGGAGTGCGGCGTCACGAGACTCGGCCAGGATCAGGTAGAACCCGCCGAGGACCTCGTGAGTCTCCGCGAACGGTCCGTCGGTGATCTCACGCTTCCCATTGCGGATTCGAACGCATGTCGCCGTCGCGGCCGGGTGGAGTGGGGACGCGATCAGGTATTGCCCGGTTTCTCGCAGCCGCTGGCAGAGCGCCGCGGCCTGTGACATCGCTTCTCGCCGAGCGGCGGGGCCCGCCGCCTGCCACGCGGCTTCGTTGTCGTAGCAGAGGAGCATGAACGGCGTAACGTTCGGACCACTCGAACCGACGTGAAGTGAACGCGCGGGCGGCAGGCCGTCGAGCGCGAGTATCGGGCGGATCTCGGCGGTTCCCTTGGTCGTGGGCGGAAGTCGACTCGCGACCGCGATCGCTTCATCGAGGTCTGCGAGTTCCAACACAAAGTAACCGCCGAGTTGTTCCGTTGTCTCCGCGAACGGGCCGTCCGTGATGAGCGGTCGCCCCTCGCGAACGCGAACGGTCGCGGCAGTCCTGACGGACTGGAGCGGAGATGTTGCGACGAACTTCCCTTGGGTGACAAGTTCGTCGCAAATGCGTAGGGACTTCTCCATGCAGTCCTTCCGCTCCTCGTCCGTCCAACCGTTCTCAGGCCCGTACATCAGCAGCATGTATCGCATCACATCTCCCGGTTGTTCGCCGTTCGCACGCTACTTTCCGGCCGCCGCGTCCTGAAGCGCCTGGATGTCCAACTTCGTCATCTGCATCATCGCTCCCATCGCACGGGCGGCCCTCGCGGGGTCCACATCCGACATGAGCTTCGTGAGCACCGCGGGCACCACTTGCCAAGACAGGCCGTACTTGTCCTTCAGCCACCCGCACTGACCCTTCGACCCGCCAGCAGACAGTTTCTCCCACAAATCGTCAACTTCAGCCTGAGTGTGGCAGTCAATGGAGAGCGAGATCGCTTCGTTGAACTTGAAATGTGGCCCGCCATTGAGTGCGAGCATTTGCAGCCCGGCGAGTCGGAATTCAACGACCATTGCCGTGCCGCCCGGCCCTGGAGTGATGCCGGTAACGGCCGAATCTGGGAACAACGAGACGTAGTATTCGGCGGCCTCCTCAGCCTGGCCGTCGAACCACAAGAATGGGGTGATCTTCTGTCGTTCCATCGGTAGTCTCCCACAGATAGCGCGGCCAAGGTTCGGAAACGCACACTTCCTGGCGTTCTCAACACTCAGTAGTCGAACGGGCTAACCGCGGATCGACACCGCGGAAGATTTTTTCCACGGTCGAATCTCACGACCGATCATTGGCGGGAGTGGGGTGGGGAATCGTCAGAGTTGCGACAATCGCTTCAACAGGAACCTTTGCTCCGGCGCCTGTTGCGCCAACGTGAGCGCCCGCTCATACGCCGCGCGAGCATCGTCCCGCTTCCCAAGGCGACGGAGGAGGTCTGCGCGGGCTGCGTGGGCGAGGTGATATTCCACCAAGTCGCCCCGACCGAGGATTTGGTCGATCAACTGAAGGCCGACCGCGAGACCATCCCGCATCGCCACCGCGACGGCGCGATTCAACTCCACAACTGGGGACGGATTCAAAGTGACGAGCGCGTCGTACAACGAGGCGATCTGTCCCCAGTCCGTCGCGGTAGCGGTCCGCGCTGCGGCGTGGACCGCAGCAATGGCGGCTTGGAGCGTGTAAGAGCCGAACTGTCGCGTGCCCCAGGCGCGTTCCACCAACGCTCGCCCCTCAGTGATTAACCGCGCGTCCCACGACGCGCGGTCTTGCTCCTCAAGGAGAACAATGTCGCCGTCCGGCGTTGACCGCGCCTTGCGGCGAGACTCTTGTAGGAGCATGAGCGAGAGGAGGCCGATCGCCTCCGGGTCGGGCAGTAACTCGACCACGAGGCGGCCGAGTCGAATAGCCTCGCCCGAGAGGTCGGCTCGCGTGAGCGCTTCGCCCGAAGTGGCAGAGTAGCCTTCGTTGAACACCAAGTAGATGACCGCCAGAACCGACCCAAGCCGTTCGGGAAGGTCGGTAGCGGAAGGAACGACGAACGGAATTCCGGCGTCACGGATTTTGGCCTTTCCCCTCACGATTCGCTGTGCCATCGTCGCTGGGGCGGTCAGGAACGCCCCGGCGATCTCTTCCGTCGTCAGCCCGCAAACCTCTCGCAATGTGAGCGGGATCTGCACCATTCGGTCGAGCGCCGGGTGGCAGCAGGCAAAGACGAGTCGCAACTGGTCGTCCTCAATCGCCCGGTCTTCACGAGCGGCGTTGGACTCAGCGATCTCCGCCATCCGATCAGCGAGTGCGGTTTGGACGGAATCGAAGTGAGTCCGCCGTCGAAGCGCGTCGATCGCCTTGAAGCGACCAGTCGACACGAGCCACGCCCGAGGGTTCTCAGGCACGCCATCACGACCCCACCGCTCAACCGCTGCCGTGAATGCTTCGTGGAGAGCTTCCTCTGCCAGATCGAAGTCGCGAACGAACCGAACGAGGGACGCGAAAACGCGGCGAGACTCGGAGCGATAAAATGCGTCGATGAGTGAGCGGATGTCGGTTTCAGATTGCACCACGTGACCCATCTCACCTTGAAAGGAAAGCCCGATTATGGAGAACGCGGCAGGGACGCATTCTTGTCGGGTTGACATTGCGAAAGAGGGTACTTCCGGCCAGTGCATCAGTGATAGGTCAGTTGTGAAGGGCATCGGCCCGGTGGTGAACACCCTGACGGCTGCCGGCATCGCCCGACCGGTGGCGGAACTCACACCGTTCATGACCATCAAGGGATGAGGGGGATGAGGGGCCCTCAGCCCACGACTTCCAGTTGTTCAAGCAATCCGAAGGCAGTCGCAACTCGGACGCGGGAAACGATTCGGCCGTCGCCAGCTTGGTCTGCCAGCGACGGCCGAAGTGACGACTGAGAAGGACGGCTCAAATGCCGCCCACACAGGTCACGGCTTCACGATGACCGGCGTTCCAAGTCGTCGCAATTCTCGCGGGGTCAGACCGTAATACTTGTACACCTCTGTCCGGTACGTCGGTGTGTAGAAGCTCGGGTACGTTGTGATCGTGTACCGGGGAATGACCTTGTACTGGTCGGCGGTCAGTGACAGCACGGCCAATTTCTTTTCCACATTGAACTTCGCGGCTTCCCACGGAACCGTGACGAATTTGCCGTCGTTCTCCACGATCAGGTACTCCAGATTCCCGGCGTCATCGAACACGAGATCATCGACTGTACCGATTGCCGTGTCTCCCTGGATCAGGATCTTTGTTCCCAGCACCTGCTTGGCCCGGAAGTGAGCGTGTGCCGCAACGGGCGGTTGGGCCGCGGTCGCCACGGACGCAGCGAACAAGCAGGCGGTCAACACACCGGTGCGCAGGATAATGCTCTTCATCTTCTGAAACTCCATTAAACTCGTGCAGAAACAGAAACAAACCGAAGCGGCCGCCGACGATTCCACGCCGGCGGCCACCTGGTTGCCTGATGAGTATGCACTTACCGATCCGTTGCCCGCCAATTCGGATAAGTCATCGAGGGAGGAGACCACCGATAAAGAAGAAGCCGGCGACCGAAGTCACCGGCTTTCATTGATGGGGATGGTGAGATGCGGGAAGGTATGTGAAGCGGGCCGGGGGACCTGGCCCGATTCGGTGTTCAACGTCTTCCTGTAATGCATGGTTCGTGCCAAACGCGGTTTCACTTCGTGGCATTCGAATTCGCTGCGTTTTCGCCACGTGCTTCCGACACGCGGTTGTAAAACTTGCTGGACCTGCGGGAGATTCGGCGTGAGTCAGCAAAGCGCAGGGCCGAGGCCGTGGCGTGGTCCAGCGCGAGCATCGTCAGGATGCTGACGATGCGATGACGATGATGGAAAGATCGACGTTGCTGCAATCGAGGCCACGCACGGCGGTTGAGCGTGCATCTTCGACGCGTGTCTCCTGGAAATCCACGATGCCCTAACCCCATCCCATATGCGGTAGGATGACGGCATGGCCGATGACTCGACGATCGATCTCAGCCGATCCGAACTCCGCGCGGTTGCCAGCTGGCAGCGATCCTCGTCTGCCGGGTTGCGGTGTTGCGGCAGAATCACCTCGGCCCTCAACTCGGCAATACGCGAGACGGCAGCGTCGAAATCATCCACTTCGAACCAGAGCAAGACGCCGTTGCCATATGGCCGCTTCGTGGGGTCGCCGATTCGGCCATGGGTTGGTTTGGCAGCCTGCGATGGGAACCTCCACGAGAGTGGGTTCCATCGTGGTCTCCGTCATGGTGAACATTGATCAAGCAGGAACGGGAGTGGGTCGCCGAATGATTCGGCGACCCACGAGTACAGTCATGAACCATGCGTCGCGTGGTGCCCCGGCGAGACGCTATGGTGGACCCAGGAGGGTGAACGCCTTCACTCGCCATGTGGGGGCCTACTAGAAAACAAGGCGATTCTGAACGGTGCATCTACTGAGTGCACCAAATCCCACCCCGGAAGTACCGGGGTGGTTTCGTTTAGCACTTGCCGGAAGTGCCCATTTCACTGCCCAGGGGAGCGATCCGAGCGGTCCGGTACAGGGAACTTCGAGTCGAGTTCGACGTTCACCTCCAACACGTTCACGAGCGGTTCGCCTACCAACCCCAAGAGTGGGGTGAACGACGTCTTCTTCAACAGGTCTTCGATATCCTTTCGTGTCTTTGCGGCATCGCCACCGGGTGTGGTACGCTTCGCGGCCACGCGGTCGAGTTGGTACACCGATAGCGCATTCCGCAAGGTGATGTGCGGATCAAGCCCGGCACCGGATGCTGTCACCATGTCTGCGGGTACCGGTTCCAGGTCCGCGACCTTCGAGCGATTCGCCGGGTCTTGGAGCCACATGTCAAAGAAGTTGGCGTGAACCGCCGCATCCGGTGCGGATGGCTCAATCCGCTTCTCGATCGAACCGTCTGGTTGCTTCGCCTCGACTCCTGCAGGCCACTTCCCCGGGTGAACCGTCGCGAAACTCGTGAAGAACAACGCGACGAGGTCTTCCGGCTTCGGTTCGTCGGTCTTTGTCGGGTTCGACTTCTTCCATTCGGCAAGTACGTCGGGGTGGTCCTTCACCCATGCGAGGATGTACTCGCCCTGAAGCCCGTACTTATCCTTGGCGAGGTCCGTCTTGGCCCAGTTGCTGGCCGCGACGGAATACTCGCCGGCCCAGTCCGCGGCCCGGTCGGGTTTGGCCGCGAACCACACTTCGATGTCCTGCTGCGGCGTGCGTGGCTCCGGACCAGTTCCGACCGATGCGCTCCCCTTCTTGTACTGGATCATTGGCCCAAGTTGTTGGGCCACTCGGTCGCGGAGTTTCGGGTTGTTCGCGCCCCAGTTCGATCCGCCCGTAGCTGCCGCGTTGTAAGACGCCGCCGACGGACGCGGCCAGAAGTATTCGTCACTCGTGAACGGTTGGGCGATCTGCCGCGAGCCGACGACCCGTTCCTTTCCGTCCAGTCCCTTCGTGGTCAGCAGGCTGCCGTCGGCCTGCGTCGCGAAGACGCGGCCGAAGATCCACAGACCGAGCGGGTACGCGACACAGCAAATTGCAAGGCTGAAGACCAGGAGCAACAGATTCGTGCGTAGGTGTTTCATGTTAGACCACAGTTTGAGATTCGGGTTAGCGGTCGCCCCACAGGGGCGACCACCGCGTGCCGCCCCTGTGGGGCGACCGCTAAGCTCACGCCATTCCCAGAGCGGCCAGCAGCATGTCGAGCAACTTGATCCCGATGAACGGTGCGATCACACCGCCAAGCCCCCAGATCAGAAGGTTCCGCCGAAGCAAGGCATCGGCTCCGACCGGCCGATACGTCACGCCTTTCAGCGCGACCGGGATCAACAGCGGGATGATCAGCGCGTTGAAGATCACCGCCGACATGATGGCCGATGTCGGCGAGGTCAGGTTCATGAAGTCGAGCGACTTCAGCCATGGAAGCGTCGCCGCAAACAGCGCCGGGACGATCGCGAAGTATTTCGCCACGTCGTTCGCGATGCTAAACGTCGTGAGTGCCCCGCGGGTCATCAGCAGTTGCTTGCCGATCTCGACGACCTCGATCAACTTCGTCGGGTCGCTGTCGAGATCGACCATGTTCCCGGCTTCCTTCGCCGCCTGCGTGCCGCTGTTCATCGCGACGCCGAGATCGGCCTGGGCCAGTGCGGGTGCGTCGTTCGTGCCGTCGCCCATCATGGCGACGAGTCGCCCGCCGGCCTGTTCCTTGCGGATGTACGCGAGCTTGGCTTCGGGGGTCGCTTCCGCGATGTAGTCGTCCACGCCCGCCTGCTCTGCGATTGCTCTCGCGGTCAGTGGGTTGTCGCCGGTCACCATTACGGTGCGAATACCCATCTTGCGGAGTCGCTCGAACCGTTCCTTGATGCCCGGCTTCAGGATGTCTTCGAGAACCACCATCCCGATGATCTTGTTCCCGTCGGCGATGAGCAGCGGCGTCGAGCCTTGACCGGCGACGGCGTTCACTTGCTCGTCAAGCAGCAGTGGGGGCGTCCCGCCGTGTGCCCGGATGTGCTTCAGCACGGCGTCCGAGGCACCCTTGCGAATGCTCCGACCGTCGGGCGTGTCCACGCCGCTCATGCGCGTCTGTGCGGTGAAGGCAACGAACCGCGAGCCTGGGGATGGAATCGCCGTCGGTGCGCCAAGAGTCTTCAGGTGCAGATCGACGATGCTCTTCCCCTCGGGCGTCTGGTCGGCCGCACTCGCCAGAGCCGCAAGGTAACCCACCTCGCTCGCAGCGATGTTGTCGAGCGGCACGAACCGCGTGGCCCGCCGGTTCCCGAGTGTGATGGTGCCCGTCTTGTCAAGCAGCAGCGTATCAATGTCGCCGGCCACCTCAACGGCCTTGCCACTCTTGGCGATCAGGTTCGCTCGCAGTGCCCGGTCCATCCCTGCGATGCCGATGGCCGCGAGCAACGCCCCGATGGTCGTCGGGATCAGACACACGAGCAGCGCGACCAGCGTCGGGATGTCCGTACCCAGGCTCTTGAGTCCGGCGGCCCCGAGGTAACTGGCCATGTACAACTCGGCGTATCGAGCCATCGGCAAGAGCGTCGCCGTGACCACGAGGAAGATCAGTGTGAACGTGCTGAGCACGAGCGACAACGCGATCTCGTTCGGTGTGCGCTGACGGGCCGCGCCTTCAACCAGCGCGATCATCCGATCGAGAAACGACTTCCCGGCCGCGGCGGTGATGCGAATCACGATGCGGTCGGATAGTACCCGCGTGCCACCGGTGACGCCCGAGCGGTCGCCACCCGCTTCGCGTACCACGGGCGCGGATTCGCCGGTGATCGCGGACTCGTCGATGCTCGCGACGCCCGCCACGATCTCGCCGTCACCCGGGATGAACTCGCCGGCCGTGACCACGACCAGGTCGCCTTCCTGCAACGCGGTGGAAACGGTCTCCTCGATTGTTGCGGCATCGGCGAGTGCCGCGGCGGGTTCGGCGTCTGGAGTGAGCCGGAACGCGGGGGTTTCCTGCCGCGTTTTCCGCAATGCGTCGGCCTGAGCCTTGCCGCGAGCCTCGGCGAGCGCTTCCGCGAAGTTGGCGAACAGCACAGTCAGGAACAACCAGATATCGAGCGAGATCAGGTAGCCGAGCGTGGCGAGGGTCGATGTCGGGTCGATCACCTTGTCGATCGTGTAGACGATCGACAGGAGAGTGCCGACCTCGACCGTGAACATCACCGGATTCTTCCACAGGATGTCCGGCCGCAGCATCACGAACGCCCGCTTGAGGGCGATGGTCAGCAGTTCGGGAGCGAACAAACCCTGGCTACGACTGAGCCGCCGGGCGGCTTTCAGTTCGCGTGGGTTCATGCTCGGGGGCTGGGTGGCAGTGGTCATATTGGGAACTCAGAGTTCAGAGTGCAGAGTTCAGAATGGAGGAGGGCGAACGCCTCCGGTTCGGAACTCCGCGGTCTGTGTTGGTGTTGGATGATTCTGCGTTCTGCACTTTGCGTTCAGCTTTTCCGCTAGCGGCCGAACGGCAGCGGGCCAAGGTGCTCGGCAATCGGACCGAGCGCCGCGACCGGCAGAAACATTAGCGCGCCGATGAGCAAGATCGTTCCGAGCAGCACGAAGCCGAACGTGATCGTGTCCGTTCTCAGTGTGCCCGAGGTGAACGGCGTCGGCTTCTTCCCGGCCAGGCTCGCCGCGAACGCGATCGGGGCAATGATCGGGATGAACCGCCCAAGCAGCATCACCAACCCGCAGGCGATGTCCCAGTAAGGAGCGAACGGAGCGGGCGTACTGGGGTTCTTGTCCCGGTCGTTGAAGCCGTAAGTGTCGCCAAGCCCCTCGAAGCCCGAGCCGTTGTTCGCGCTCGCAGAAGAGAACTCGTACACACCCTCGCTGAAGCCGTGGGCACCAGGGTTATTCGTGGATGCATCAAGCCACCCTGCTGCCGCGAACAACGCGACCGGAGCCAAGATCAAGATTGGGTGCGCGAGCAACGCCAGCGCCGCGAGTTTCATCTCCTTCGCCTCGACCTTCTTGCCCAGGTACTCAGGCGTGCGGCCGACCATCAACCCCGCGAGGAACACGGCGATCACCAGGTAGATCAGCATGTTGATGAGCCCGACACCGATGCCGCCGAAGATGCAGTTCAACCACATCCCGGTGAGCGGTGTCAGGCCCGCGAGCGGGTTGAGGCTATCGTGCATGCAGTTCACCGAACCGTTCGAGGTAACGGTGGTACAGGCTGCCCACGTCGGCCCCGCTCCGGGGCCGAACCGCAGTTCCTTCCCTTCGAGGTTCCCCGTGTCCTGAGTCACCGGCATCGCGACCCGTTCGCCAGTGGCGTGTTCGGGAAGCGGTGTCTGCGTCGATTTCCCCTCAGCATCCTGGGTGGTGACCGTGTATGGCTTCCCCTTCGCATCCACGATGCCCGGACCACCAGCAAGTCCCGGGTTCGGCTTCGCCGTATCGAAGTAGATCGCCCAGGCGGTGAAGGTGCCCAGCATGATCAGGCAGACGGTGAAGATCATTACCGCGTGCGGCATGTTGCGGATCATCCGCCCGAACATGACGAGGCACGCCATCGGAATCAGGATGATCGAGCAGCACTCGACGACGTTGGTCCACGAACCAGGGTTCTCGTACGGGTGCGCCGAGTTCGGGCCGAAGAACCCGCCGCCGTTCGTACCGAGTTGCTTGATCGCGACGACCGCCGCGACCGGCCCGCGGGCAATCACCTGCGGCTTCGGCGTACCGTCGTCATTGGTCCCCATCGACCCAACCTGGAGTGTCTGCACCTCAAGGTTCCCCTCGAGCGTCATCGGGGTGCCACCGACAATCAGGAGAACACCGACGACCACCGACAGCGGGATGGCGACGTAGACCAGCCCACGCCACAGGTCGAGGTTGAAGTTCCCCAGGTGTTTGTCGCCGCGAAGACCGCGGATCACCGCGAGCAGTGCTGCCAGCCCAACCGCCGGAGTCAGGAACTGCTTGAGCATGATTGCGAACAACTGGCTACCGTAAGTGAGATGCACTTCTCCGCTGTAGTGCTGCAGGTTGGTGTTCGTCAGGAACGAAGCGGCCGTGTTGAAGATCGTGCTTGGGGACAGCATCCCCTTGCTGTCCGGGTTCAGGAATCCGGGGTGCCACGGCTGGGTCGCCAGCACCAGGAACCCGAACAGGAACATCAGCGTGTTGGAGATCAACATCGCGTAGACGTACGGCTTCCACGTCTGCGGGCCGGTATCGAGCCAACGCTCGACGCGGTTCTGTGGGCCATCGCGGTCGAGAACCCGGGCCATGTACCACCCGAGCGGAATCGACAGTGCGACGGTCAGGCCGATGATGAGAATGGGTAGCAAGAACATGGCGGGTTACTCTTCGTAAAAGTCTTCTGGGCCAGGATCGCACACATGTTGCTGGCGGGTGTACCGGTACCGCACATGCCATGACTAAAACTTCTCGGGCCGCAACAATGCGACCAACAGATAGCCGAACAGAAATAGGGTCACGAGTATCGTCAGCCAGATCATTGGAAGACCTCACACCTTATCGCAGGCTTGAACGAACAGGAACATCAGCCCCATGGTCCCCAGACCGAGGAGCAGCACAATCGGGAGCCAGGTTGTCATGTCCATTGCGGAATCCTCGGCAGCGGAATTGCGTGGTATTCCCTTGGCAGTTCGCGTGCCGCGAGTTACCGATTCATGGAAGTAGCGTTGGGTGTTGAAGTTGCGGGGTTCCGTTGATTTCCACAGCATCCGCAGAAGGTTGCAACATGCACGATCGAGATTGCAATCTGCAACCCGGGAGCATCCATGCAGCCTCCGAATGATCCGTTCAACCTGCTCGTAATCGACGACGAGACGAGTCTGCGCCGGACCCTCCGCACAGCGCTGGAGAGCATGGGCCACCGCGTGACCGAAGCGGCGAACAGCACGCAGGCGCTGGAGGCGCTGCGACATCACCGCTTCGATCTCGCGTTCCTCGACCTGCGGTTGGGGACCGAGCGAGGTCTGGAAGTGCTGCCCGAATTACTCCGCGTGTCGCCGCACTTGCACGTGGTCATCATCACGGCGTTTGCGGGGCTGGACTCCGCCATCGAGGCGTTACGGAAGGGCGCGTTCGACTACCTCCCCAAGCCGTTCACGCCGAACCAACTCCGCGTCGTCCTTGATCGCTCCGCCCTGGTCCGCGGCCTGCGAAACCGGGTCGCGGCGCTGGAAGAACAGGTCGGCCATCTCGCTCCGGATGTAGAACTCGACACACTCGAACCGGCCGCACAAAAGGTGCTCGATGTCGCATTCCAGGTGGCACCGACCGAGGCCACAGTGCTTCTGCGAGGCGAAAGCGGCACGGGGAAAGGCGTACTGGCCAGGGCCATTCACAAAAGGAGCAAGCGGGCCCGTCATTCCTTCGTCACGGTCCACTGCCCGAGTCTGTCGGCCGAGCTTCTGGAGAGTGACCTGTTCGGACACGTGAAGGGTGCGTTCACCGGTGCCGTACAAGACAAGCCTGCGAAGGTCGAGGCCGCTGATGGAGGCACCCTGTTCCTCGACGAAATTGGTGACCTGCCGCTTGCGCTTCAGCCCAAACTCTTGCGGCTGATTCAGGACAAGACCTACGAGCGAGTTGGCGACCCAACTCAGCGCACGGCCGACGTGCGGATCATGGCCGCAACCAATCGCGATCTGGAAGGCGATGTGAAGGCCGGGCGGTTCCGCGAAGACCTCTTCTATCGATTGAACGTGATCGAGGTCACGTTGCTACCGCTGCGGAACCGGCGGAAAGATCTGCTGCCGCTCGCCCGCCACCTGCTCAGTTTCTTCTCCCGCCAGTCGGGGAAATCGGTCACCGGATTCACGCCGGAAGCCGAGGCCGCGATGGGAGCATATGCGTGGCCGGGGAACGTCCGCGAGTTGCGAAACGCCGTGGAACGCGGCGTGATCCTGACCCCGGAGCCGTTCGTTGGGCTGGAACATTTGCCCGGCCAGTTGACCACAGCAGGAAGTACACGGGTGGAAGTTGGCGGCGCTGTCACACTCGATGATCTCGAAGCCGAGCACATCCGCCGTGTGGTCGCATCGTCTCCGTCTCTGGACGAAGCCGCCCGCATTCTAGGAATCGACCCAAGCACGCTCTACCGTAAGCGGCGCAAATCCGGGATGTGATTTGCCACTGGGTGATTGCGCTCAAGAATCCAGGCGACCAGCCTGGGTTCGCGGAGAACCTCGATGACGTTGAGAACACGTATTCTGCTTTCGCTTGCCCCGCTCGTCGTATTTCTCATTGGATTGGGGATCGCGGGCTTTCTCCAACTTGATCGAATGGGCGGTCGCATCGACGCCATCCTCAAGGAGAACTACGCCAGCGTTCAGGCGATGTTCAAGCTCACTGAGGCGACCGAGCGAATGGATTCCGCGTTCCAGTTGGCACAGATTGATCGCGGTCCCGAGCACGAGAAGGAAGCCAAGGATCAGTTCGCCGCAAACTGGGCCACGTTCTCGGGGCAGTTCCACATCGAGGAAAGCAACATCACCATCTACCCCGCCGAGGATGAACTTGTCGCGCGACTTCGGCTGCTCAAGGACGACTACCATCGGCGTGGCATCGCGTTCTTTGCGCTGCCACGCGGTTCGCCGAATCGCACGACGGCGTATTACCCGCAGAACGGTGATCCGGGATTGCTCGGGCGATTCAAGGAGATCAAGCACGTCTCGGGCGAAATCCTGCGTATCAACCGCGAGAGCATGGAGCGGGCACGCGACGACGCGCGGGCCACGGCACGTTCCTCGCTGAGTGCGTTCGGCATCAGTTTGGTGGTCGTCGCGCTACTCGTCGCCGGGGTCGGCTGGTATCTCGTTCGCACGATTCTCGGCCCGATTCGAGCGATGACCGAAGTTGCCCACGCGATCGGCGGCTCGGGCCAGCTCGACCGGAACGTGCCGGTGTTCGGCCGCGATGAATTGGCCCGACTGGCGGTGGCGTTCAACACCATGACCCAAGAACTCCGAAAGTATCGGCGGTCGAACCTCGATCGGTTGCTGCGGGCTCAACTGACCGCCCAGGCTACCATCGACTCGTTCCCCGATCCCGTTCTCGTGATTGACCCGAGTGGGCGTGTCGAACTCGCGAATCCCGCAGCACACACACTTCTCGGCGTGGCTCCGGGGTCCGGGAGTGAACCTGGCATGATCTGGCAACCGCCCGATCCGCTCCGATTGCCCGTCGCGGAAGCAATCCAGATTCAACGGGCGTATCAGCCCGATCAGTTTGATCAAGCAGTCACTTTCCGGCTTGCGGGCGAGGATCGGACCTACCTCCCACAAGTTCGCCCGATCCGCGACCCCGACGGCAACACCCTCGGGGCCGCGGTCGTGCTCACCGACGTGACCCGCTTCCGAATGCTCGATCAGTTCAAGACCGACCTCGTGGCCACCGTGAGCCACGAACTGAAGACCCCGCTCACTTCCGTTCGGCTCGCGGTTCACGTGTTGCTCGAAGAAACCGTTGGCCCGCTGACCGCGAAGCAAACCGAGTTGCTCGTCGATGCTCGAGACAACGCGGAACGGTTGCTCGCCCTGATCGAACAACTGCTGGCCCTCGCCCGACTCCAGAGGCCGCAGGATCGAGAATCGTTCCGGGCCGAAGACTCGATCGAGTTGCTTCGCCGAACGGCCGACGCCGTTCACGCACGGGCCGAGGACAAGCACGTCGAAGTTATCGTCGTTGCGGGCGAACCGTTGCCGCCGGTGGGTGTCGATCCGACGCGGATCGGGCAGGCACTCGACAATCTGCTCAACAACGCGATCACGTACACGCCCGCGGGGGGCCGCGTCACGCTTTCGGCCGAAGCGAGTGACAACGGGGTGACACTCGTCGTGTCCGACACCGGTGTCGGCATCCCGGCAGAGCACTTGCCGCACGTGTTCGACCGGTTCTTTCGCATCCCCGGGCAGAGCGACGAGGCTGGCACCGGGTTGGGGTTGGCCATCGTCAAAGAGATCGTCGCCGCTCACAGGGGCGAGGTCACCTGCGTCAGTGAGCCGGGCAAGGGGACGACGTTCCGGCTGACGCTTCCGGCGTGGGATGCAGCCACAGGGGGGCATCATGAACAGTGATGCGACACGACCAAACCCCGAACGATTCCTGGCGATGCTCCGCGAGCAGCAGCGGGGTCGGCTCAAGGTGTATCTCGGGTTCGCGCCCGGCGTCGGCAAAACCTTCGAGATGCTGCAAGAAGGCCAGCGCCTCAAGAAGCAGGGCGTCGATGTCGTCATTGGCATCGTGGAGACGCACGGACGCGCCGACACCGCGTCAATGGTTGGTGATATCGAACAGGTTCTGCGACGGAAGATCGAGTACCGCGGGGTGGTACTCGAAGAGATGGATCTGGAAGCCGTTCTGAGTCGTCGGCCGACCGTTGCGCTTGTGGACGAGTTGGCACACACGAACGCCCCGGGTAGTCGGCACGCGAAACGATACCAGGACGTGGAGGAATTGCTTCGCAGCGGAATCAGTGTCATTACGACGATGAACATTCAGCACCTCGAAAGTCTGTATGACACGGTGGAGCGGTTCACCGGGGTGAAGGTCAAGGAGCGGGTTCCCGATCACGTTCTCGGGCAGGCACATCAGGTCGTGAACGTGGACTTGCCCGCCGAGGATTTGCAGGAGCGAATGCGAGCGGGCAAGATTTACCCGGCGGAGCGGATTGAGCGAGCCCTCGGGCACTTCTTCACCGAACCGAACCTGAACCAACTCCGCGAAATCGCTCTGGAACAGGTCGCGCATATCCTCGACCGACGACGACAGGAACGCGACCGAGACACGACAGCGAACACCTCCGAGCGAGTCATGGTCTGCGTCAGTAGTGGAAGCCCGAACGCACTGCGGTTGATGCGAAAAGCAGCTCGATTGGCCGACAGGCTCCGGGCACCGTGGTACGCGGTTTATGTGCAGACTCCCGGCGAAAGCACCGAGCGGGTGGACGCCGCGACACAGCGACGCATTGCAGATTCGCTGACGTTGGCCCAGCAACTCGACGGGATTCCGCTGACGTTCCAGGGGTCTGACCTCCCCTCTGCGGTGGCAACTTTCGTGCAGGAGTACGGGATCACCCATGTGGTCGTGGGCCGGTCGCAACGGCCGTGGTACAGGCGGTTGTTCCGCTCGTCGGTACTGGATCGCCTGGTGCGAACCGTCCACGGGGTGGACATCGTTGTCGTGGACACGGCTTTTGAGTGACGAAGCGATTCCGTGAGAGCGGGTCGGTCAGCCATCGACGTCCCACACCACAACCTGCCCGTCCTCGGTGCCGGCCGCGCCGATGGTGCCATCCGGTGAGAACGCCACCGACATCAGCTTGCCGAGTTTCCAGTCGAGCGTGCGAACCAGTTCGCGTTTCTCCAGATCCCAGAAGCAGACGGTGCCGTTGTTTCGGCTGCACGCAACGGTGCCGTTCGGGTGAACCGCCATCCCGCTGACATACGGCCGCCCCGGATGCACGAGCTCGCCGGCAGGCTGACCCGTGATCGCGTCGAACACTTTGACGATTCGCCCAGAAGAACGCGCGAGGAGCTTCGTGCCGTCTGCGGAGAAGACGATCTGCTCGAGTGGGTCCGAAGCATCAAACTGTACGCTCACCAGAACAGTGCCTTTCTCTGCGTCGCGAATCTGAACCGTGTTTCGCACACGGTTCCCCGCGGAGCAGTGTTCGGCGACCGCCATCCGCGTGCAGCCCGGATTGATGGCTGGGCAGTTGAAAATGTAAAACCCGCCGGTGGCCGTGCCTTCGGACCACACCGCACTTGCCGCCCATGGCTCGTGTATCCGGTAGCACACCACTCGGCCTCGCCCAGATTGAGTTATCGTCTCCGTCACGAGTAGATGGGTTCCATCACCAGAGATCGCGAGCTTTGAAGTCTGAGATTGAACCAGTGGTTCATCGGGATATTCACCTTGGCCCAGGTCATATACGACGATCGCTGTTTCGCCGCCAACGAGGAAGTGGTTCCCGTCAGGGTGGAACACGAGTGATGACACCTCTCGCTCCCCGGGGCGGAAACTGAACACACTCTTCCCGCTTGTCACTTCCCATACGTCCACGTCGCCACGGACACCGAACATCGAGCACGCAGCGGCGATGTGGCCACCGGAGCCGATCGCCAGCAGATCGAGGGGGCGTTTCGTCTTCGCTTGAAGGATTCGCATACCGGATGTTATCGCATCTCCGCGTAGAATGCCGCGGGGGGTTTCGCCATGATTCCGTTCGCAATTGATGCTGTTCCGCCACTGGCTGGGGTCCGAGTTCTCGACGCGGCGCGTGTGCTCGCCGGGCCATTCTGCGGGCAATTGCTCGCCGATCTCGGGGCCGATGTCGTGAAGCTCGAACGCCCCGGGGCCGGCGACGATACCCGTGGCTGGGGGCCGCCATTCACCGCCGATGGCATGTCGGCATACTTCATGTCGTGCAATCGCGGCAAACGATCGCTCACACTCGATATCGGCCATCCCGATGGAAACGTCGTGTTCCATCGGTTGCTCGACACGTCGGATGTGTTCATCGAAAACCTTCGCAGCGACAGTGCCGAAAAGCTCGGCCTCGCACCGGATAAACTCCTCGCCCGGCATCCCCGGCTCATCGCGTGTTCCATCAGCGGGTTCGGCCGCACCGGTCCGCTGTGCGATGCCCCGGGATATGACTTCGCGATTCAGGCCATGAGCGGCCTGATGGGAATCACCGGTCCGGTTGACGGGCCGCCCTACAAGGTGGGCGTTGCGCTCGCCGACGTGCTGACGGGGTTGTACGCGAGCACGGCGATTCTCGCTTGCTTGCGGGCACGCGAACGCACGGGCCACGGATACGCCATCGATCTTGGGCTACTCGATTGTGCTCTCGCGTCGCAGGTGAACGTGGCCCAGGCGTACCTCACCAGCGGCAAGGTTCCCGCACGCCAGGGGAACGCTCACCTGCAAATCGTCCCGTACGAACTGTTCGCCACCGCCGACGGCTACCTCGTGTTGAACGTCGGGAACGATTCGCAGTGGAAGTCGTTCTGCACCGTGGCCGGGGCGGGTGAACTCGGCAGCGAGCCGCGATTCACCACGAATCGGCAGCGTGTCGAACTGCGATCGGAAGTCGTGCCACTGGTCGCGGCGATCATGAAGCGATTGCCAACTGCGGAGTGGGAGCAGCGGTTGACGGCCGCGAATGTGCCGCACGCCGTCGCGCAGGATTACGCCGGCGCGTTCGCGCACGAGCAGACCGCGGCTCGTGAGATGAAGGTGACGATCCACGACCCGGCCGGGAACCCCGTCGATCTGATCGGGAACCCGATTCACTTGACCGGAGCGCCGACGGCCGCACCCACCATGCCGCCGCGACTCGGGGAGCAGACCGACGCGGTTCTGCGGGAACTGGGGCTGGGGGCTGAGGAACTCGCCAGCCTGCGGGCGAAAGGCGTTGTGTGAAATCGCTTCGCGAGTGCGACTGTCGCTGCTCGTGAGATCGCATGCCGTTCCTTCCGGTCGGGCCGCTCGGTTGCTGGGGATTGCGAGGCACCGGGTTGCAGCCCATGTCGTCGCTGCTGCTATTGCCGTAGTTGTCGTTGTTGCTGGTGTCAGTGGGATCGTTCTGATCCATCGCGAAGTATTTGCCGTATTTGGGGTGAACGCGGAACGACGCGTCGGACTCTCGTTAAAGATCCTCCATGGTCTGGCTCGCGAGCCATTTCGCCGTTGCGATTGCTTCGTCGGTGATGTTGCGAGAATCTCGGCAGGCGAGCCACGGGGTTTACCCCCGTGGTGCTTGGTGAGCGCAGACACCACGGGGGTGAACCCCGTGGCTCACCATGACGATTAGCGAGCCACGGGGTTTACCCCCGTGGTGTATTGGTGATGACAATGCCCACGGGGGTGTACCCCGTGGCTCGCCAACGTGGGTCGCCCGGTCACTTGTTGAAGTGCCCGGTGAAGCGGCCGGGGTTGTCCACGATCGGCCCGTACATCTCCGGTCGCCGCCAGTTCACGCGGTCAATCTCGTACTCGCCAGCGCATGTCACCACGCGCTTCTGGCGGGCCGCGACTGGATCGACCTCGATGGTGAAGATCTCTTCCTCACCTTCACTGGCGAAGTGGAGCACGTTGCCCGAATAATCTGCCGCGGAACTCAGCCCGATGTAATGGAAGCCGCTCTCGTCGCCGACGCGGTTCACCGCGAGGTGATAGATGTGGTTCTCCCACGCACGCGCGGCCGACACCAGTTCGGCCATCTTGCGGGCGTTCGTGGCCCAGTTCGTCGGCAGCACCACAAGATCCGCGCCGAGCAGTGTGAGGATGCGAGCGGTTTCGGGGAAGCTGCCGTCGAAGCAGATGCTCATGCCGAGTTTCAAGCCGCCGAGATCGTGTACTGCGAACGGCCGATCGCCAGGATCGGTGAAGCGATCCGCACCGAGACACGGCAGGTGGAGCTTGCGATATCCCGCGACAAACCCCGACGGACCGACCAGCGCCGTGGAGTTGAACAGCTTGCCGTCGGCGGTGGTTTCGAGCAGTCCGAACACGGCCCACACACCGCGGCGAGCGCACTCTTTCGCGACGGCATCGGTACTCACGCCGGGGAGCGTCTCGGCTACCTTGAGCGCTTCCGCACGGGTTCCGAAGCCGTAGCCGGTGAGGATGCACTCGGGGAACACGACGAGCTTCGCGCCGCGATCGGCCGCTTCGTTCAGCTTGCGGTTGATGGTCGCGACGTTGCCGGCGTTGTCTCCGAGGGTGCAATTCATCTGCACCCCAGCGACGATCCACTTATCAGGCATGGCGAAGGCTCCAGAACCCGGCGGCGTGCCGGGCAACACTTCGATCACTTGCGTGGGGCGGCGGCCTTATCGGCTTCGTTGATGAGTCGCAGATACAACTCGGCGTTTTGGTGCCGGCCCTCGGGGATTCCCCAGTCCTTGACCGCCGGTTGGCGAGTCTGCGTGAACCACTCCCGTGCCGCCGGGATGTCGCCTTCGTAGAGCGCGAGCAACCCACGCTGATAGAAGTATTCCGCATCCTGGGAATGGCGGGTCACGAGATCGTTCCGCAGGGGGATGAACCCGGGGGCTTGCTCCAGTCCGCGTAGCGATGCGGCCGGCACACCGAGCCGCAGGATGAGATCATATGGCGTCGGCGCGAGCAGCCCGGCGAGCGGCGCGAAGTCGGCCCAGATGTTGAGCTTGTCGAGCGCCCCGACGAAAAACTTCGGGTCGAACTGATCACGGAGTGGCTTCGCCAGATCGACGCCAACGTGCCGCCCGTCGAGCGATTTGAGCACCGCTGCGGCCTCGGCATAGTTCCCTTCCAGGAGGGACTTCTGGTACATCAACATGCGGAACACTTCGATCAGTTTCGTGTCCACGAGGTTCTTCTGAACACCCGGATCGTTGGCGAGTTGCTCCAGATCGGCAGCCGCATCTTCAATTCGACCGACGGCCAGTTCCAGCGAGATTCGGCACAGCATGAAGTCCAGCACCAGCGGGCCGAATTCTTTCCCCACGTCCAGATCGCGTGCCGTCATCAACCGCAGTGCCTCGCCGATGAGGTTGTTCTGGAGCGCCAGTTGAACCTGGCCGGGCAGCGGCGGCTTCTGGGCGGCGCGGCGAGTTTCGTAGGCGTTGGTGGCGGCTACGAGATCGGCCTCGAACGACTTCTGCGCGCTCTTGAGCCGGTCGAGTTGCTGCGCGCCGATCTCGCCGCTCGGCGCATCCACGAGGAGATACTCCTGCGCTTTCTGGATCGCTTCGCGTGCCAGGTCGAGTGGTAACAAGTATGGCCCACCGATTGGTTGCACCTGCGCCCCCTGGAGAGCCGGGGCCGATACGCGAACCACGCGGTTCCGCTCGCCGATGAGGAAGCCGGTGGCGCCGAACCGTGCCGTCAGAACCACGAATGCCGGTCCGCTCACCGGGATGCCCGAGAGGACGTTCCCCAGGTCCGGTCGTGGTGACAGGTACAGCCAGGCGAGCCGGGCCGCGATATCCGATGGAATCGCGACATACACCCCTGGGCGATACTCCCCCGGGGGCGGCATTCGCTCCAGACACTGCCGCAGTGCCGTGATTTCACCGATGATGCGATCGGTTTCCGACATCGGAAGCTCGCGCGCCTCCAGCGCCCGATAGAGCGCGAAGTACCCATCCGGGTGATGCGGATCGGCCGCGATCGCTCGCCGCGCGGCACGCAGCGCCAGGAATGCACTGGCTCGCAGGCCCGAGTCCACCGGCGGCAGCGGGATCATTCGCGTGAACAGCGGCACGGGCATCACAACCTGGTTGGTCAGCGCGGCGGTGAACTGGAGGGCGAACTCGCGCTGCTGCCGGAGTTGATCGCCGATGCTTCGGTAAGCGTTCCACATCAGCGCCTCATCGGCACCGGGCGGCGGAAAGTTGGTTGCCCGCACGAACTCGTCTTCCCAGCCGCCAAAGGGGCGAACCTGCTGCACCTTGGAGGATGGCACGCGCTCCGCATCGTCGCCAAAGGCGAGTACCGCGGGTTGCAGTCGCAGCGCGGTGAAGGTCCCCTTCTCGTCGCCGGGTTTGTCGCGCCAGCCGCTGATCATGGTTCGGCCATCAATGTACCACGGCGACCAGTGCTCGGTGTCAAGCCAGTGGCCGATCGCCGCGATGGATGCCGCCCCGCGAACCTGGAACCCATCCCCCGTTCCGGTTTGGAGCGAGATGTATGGCGAACCATCGCCCGGCGCGCTCTGGAGCACGACGTAATCCGCGTTGATCTTCTTGAGTGCCCCAACGAGGTCCTTCGGGTTCGGCCGTTCGCTACTGGGGACGAGTTGCAATCCCTTGCGGACGGTCATGTATGTTGGCAACTCGGGGCGATGGTGGTTGAAGCGTGAGTTCGCGTAGACCTTCTCATCCGGGGCGAACCATGCGCAGTAATTGGCGAACTCCAGGGTGGTGGCCATGCCGTGAACATCCGGCGGGAGTTGTCCGCTTTTGCGCCACGCCTGGAGTTGCTCGGCACCCTTCACCATGCCGGGGTCGGGCTCGATGGACCATGCGACCCGACGTGCGAATGCCGGGTTGCCGGTGGGGGGATGAATCCAGCCTGGCCACGCCAGCACACACGCGACAAGCACACCCATCAGCGTGAGAATTCGCCCACCAACCGAACCGGCCAGCAGGAACCGCGTCTTGGGATCGCCCCGCATCCCGATCTTGATCCGCGAGGAGATGCCGTTCAGTTGGCTCGCAATCACGGGCACGGCAACAATCGCCAGGAAGGGGATCGCGTACACGCTCAGGACGCTCAGTAGCGCGAAGCCGATCCAGAGGGCGATCTGCGCGAATCGCACCCGACCGCCCGCAAGCCCGAGAGCCGTGCCGCCGCCGACAAACAGGAGCGCGAACGCCAGCCCGTTTTGGTTGTACCCCAGGTGCGATTTCTCGGCGTAGTCACTGCTCAGCGGTGTGGCGAACATTTGCTTGAAACGGATATCCTCCGTCATCTCCCGCATCCCCACCAACTCGAACGGCAGTTCCCACACGCGAATGTGATTCGGGCTTAACATGCACGCCAGCACGCCGATGCCGAGCGCTTTCGCCAGCGTTGGTACATCGGGGAGCGCCCCGAGTGGTTCGTCTGCCGGCGTTGCAACTGCGGCTTCGGGTGAGCGCATTCCGCGCTGGATCAGTTCTCCGATCAGCACGAGCGCCAGTGCCAGCGGCCCCATGAAGAACCAGTCGTCCGTGTTGGCCCAGATCCAGAACGTGGCTCCAATCGCAATCGGGAATCGCCACGAATTGGGTTGATGCGGCAATCGGAACAGCATGAACAGCGTGACGGCCAGCAGGAACATGGAACCGATGGCGGGCCGCAGATGCAGATACGGAGCGGCAGCGACGACCCCAACCGTGGCGACCAGTGCCCACGGCCACAACGAGTGCCCCGGTCGGCGAATCCCGATGACCAGCGCAAACGCGGCCGCGACGAAGATCGCTTTGAGAGCAACCAGAGTCGCGCCGTTTCCGGAGTACAGCAGGTACGCCGCGACATCGAACAGCAGGTTGTGATTCACCCAGGGGCGATCGGCAGCAGCGAAGCTGAAGGGATCGGAACCGGGCGTGTAGGTGCCTGCGATGAGTCGCTGCCCGGTCGCGAGATGGATGAAGAGGTCGGAGTTTCGCGCAGCGAACGACGAAACCAGAAACGCGAGCAAAATGGCGAACACGGCCAGCACGAAGTCGATCCCCGAGAACCAGCCGGGCCACGTCGCAGTCTTCGCGACTTCGACAGGCGGCACCGGCGGAGTGGTTACGGGTGGTGCGTCGCTGGTTGTGGGCGATTGCTCGGGCGTGGGTTGCCCGGGCTCGTTCGTTTCCGGGGACGGCGGTGGCGGCGGTGGCGCGGACAGCTTCACAACGACCTCGGAATGTCGGACATGATCGCGAGATTCAGACACGCTAGGTGTCATGGGATGTACGGTCAAGCACCGCGATGGGTTCGGTTCCCGATTCTGACGCGACCTGGCAAACCGGAAGCCTCATGATTCAGGTGATCCAGGGCTTGCGTCATATGCAAGCTGGTTGCCGATGAGAGCGGTTGGGCTGTCTTGAACTGCACAACTGTTCGACCTACCGAGACGCACTCTTGTGGTACTCTAACCATCAAATCTTACCGCCACCTGCAACGTAAAATCCTGCGCCAATGAAGACCGTGATCGTACCCGCGAATGGAAACGTCGGGAAGAAACCAATCTGGTTGCCGAATACGAGGAAGCCGCCAACGAGCATGACGAATACGCCCACCCCGCGAATCGCCCAGCCGCGGATGCCACTTTCCCATTTGCCGGGAGCGAACGCGGCGAGGAACCGACTCACAGCTTGAGGATCCAACCCGCGTGCCACCAGGTCTGCGTGGATGCTCTCCAACGGTTCGCCATGCTGGAGTCGTTGGGCAACGTTCGTGGCCAGCATCCGGGCCGCGTCATCTGCGGAGGGTTGTGACGCCCACGGCCGCGTCCCATCACGCTCCGACGGCGATGAGGGCGCAGGCAGGGCTACGCCGCATACAGGGCATCCCGCCTCTCCACTCGGGCGGACACATCGGTCATGAACCGGCGAACCGCACGCTCGGCAGAACCGAGCCTCGAGCTCACTGGGAATCCGCTCTCCGCAGCGAGCACAGTTCTGGCCGACCAGTTGTGCCATCAGTGCGCCTCTCATCGGCCGAAAGAATCGATACAAGCGCGCTCAGGCGAAGGGGTGTTCCCCCATCACGTTTGAATGCTTGCGCTGACAACGACACTGGTCACCATTTTGGCCGCCGACTTCGTGCGGTACAAGTGCGTCGCGTGCGTTTACTGTTGGCACTGCTCGACCAGGGCGGCTCACACTTCCACGCCGATGATCTTTTCCGTGCGGCGAATGGTCATGCCGCCGAGTAGGCCGAACAAGCGGTCGCGAAACCAGCACTTCAGCGGGTTCTGATACGCGAACATCTTCCCCAGTTGCCACGATTCATTGGTAATGTGGGCCGTGCGCTCGAAGCGCGACTTCTCGTAGGCCAGCAGGCCCGCGTCCGCCGTCTCGGCTTCCTTCAGGCACCTCGCCAACACGAATCCGCTCTCGATCGCCTGGCAGGCACCCTGCCCCAGGTTCGGCGTCGTTGGGTGGGCGGCGTCGCCGAGAAGTGTCACGCGGCCTTCGGTCCACTTTCGCACCGGCACGCGGTCGAAGATATCGTTGCGGATGATGGCGCTGTCGGGCGTGGCCTCCACTGCTGCCGGGAACGCGGGCCACCAGTCCGCGAACCGCTTCATCACGTCTGCCTTGTGCCCCCCTGACCCGGCAACTCCCTCCGGCGGCACGTTCGCGCTCGCGAACCAGTACGTTCGCCCGCCACCAATCGGGAGCATTCCCACCTGCGAACCGCGACCCATCGCCAGCACGGTCACGCCCACGGGAACCTCGGGGCGGTCGATCATCGCCACCCCTCGCCACGCCGTGTACCCAGCGTAGCGCGGCTGCTCCGGGCCGAGTAGTTGGTTCCGCACGAGCGACTTGATGCCGTCGGCCCCGACCAGGATTTGCCCGCGAATGTCGTCCCCTTCCGCGAAGAGTGCGTTCGCGCCTTTTTCGTCGCGGTTGAACGCGACGCACGTCATCCCGTACTGGATGTGCTCGCGTCCCAGCGCGTCGGCCAGTTTCGCCTGCAAGTCGGCCCGGTGAATCCCGATGCTGGGTGCTCCGAGACGGTCGCCCAGCGCGCCGAAGTCGGCACGGACCAGTAACTTGCCGCGCCACGACCGCAACTCGCTCGTCTGGATCGGTGCGGCGACCGATTCGACGGCTTCGCCCACGCCCAGTTTCCGTAACACCTTGACAGCATTGGTCCAGAGCGTCAGGCCGGCCCCCACTTCGCGGAGTTCCGGGGCACGTTCGCACACGGATACATCCCAGCCGTTCCGCTTCAGGGCGATGGCTGCAGTCAGACCGCCGATCCCCGCTCCGATCACCAGCGCTCGCGGCATAAACCATCTCCTGAAAGCAATTTAGGGAACGCGAACGGCTCCTCACGCAACCCGGAATGGTCAGGATACGGAACGATCCGCAAGAACCACAGAATCGGGCCGAAATGTGGGACGTGGGCGAGCGAATATCAGGGATAGGGCGACAGTGGCTCCGGCTATTCGGGGCAGGCAGCACTGGTGGCACAGAGATTCTCTGTGAGATTCATCAACATGAGGGGGGCGTCAGATGCTCAAGAAACTGGTCATCTTCGGGATTGTCGGAGTCGTCGCGGTGTCGGCTGTCAAGAACATGAAAGTCAGCTCGTACATCCGATCCGAGTTCGACGCGATGCGTGAACATGCTGAGTCGAAGATTCCGCCGGAACGGGAAATCGCCCGGCTCCGCAACGAAATCAAACTGCTCGACAAGGACATCTGGATTGTTGTCACGCAGCTCGCCAAGGAGCGGGTTGAAGTGGACCAACTGCGAGAAAAGTCCAAAGATCTGAGTGCGAAGCAGAGCCGCGACAAGGAACTGCTCCAAGCTCGCGCCGGCTCGATCAAGTCCGCGACCGAGCAGGTCACGTTCGGCGATCGCACGCTTAGCCTGGCCGATGCCAAGGTTGAACTCGAGGAAGGCGTTCGCCGCTTCGGCGCGAACCAGAAGTCGCTCGAAGCCCTCGACATGGCCATCAGCAGCCGTGACAAGGTGAAGTACGGGCTTGAGAAGCAACTCGACGCGATGAAGAACCAGAAGACGGAACTCACCGCGTCCGTGGACGCCCTGGAAGCTGAACTCACCGCCCTGAAGCTCCAGCAGATGGAAAGCAAGTACCAGACGGACGAAACCCGACTGGCCAAGATCAAGGAAGACATCCGGGCGCTGAAGACGAAGTTCGCCATCGAGCGTGAGAAGCTGGCGCTGATGCCAGCCGTGTTCGAACCCGCCCCGACCAAGGCCGCCTCGGCCAAGAGCGTGGACGACATCATGGCCCCACTGACGAAGCCAGCCACGAAGAACGCAGAAGCGAAGATCACCGAGTAATCGCGATCCTCGTTCTGAGCGAGCCACGGGGGTTCACCCCCGTGGTTTTTTCGTGAATGCAATCACCCACGGGATGAACCCCCTGGCACGCCTTGTTCTGTGCGAGCCACGGTGTTCACCCCCGTGGAGTCTGACATCTCCAGGCACCACGGGGATGAACCCCGTGGCTCGCCTTGATTGGTAGTTTCACCTACGGTGCTTGCACCCGTTGCGCCGACCGCATACCATCCACCCCATCAAGGGGATGTTCGCGTGGCAAAGGACAAGAAACCACCCAGTGCGGGCGATTCGAACTGGGATCGCACGATGCGGTTGTTCCACACCGGGTCGCCCGAGTTCGTTGAGGCGGTTCGGCAGCGCGTGAACGCAGTCGCGCTCGCGCCGTTCGCCGAGACGTGGTATACCGATAAACGCGTCGAAGCCCGCAATCTGCTCCTGGCGTATCTCGAACGACCGCTGAACGCGGCCCGACACGAGCCACTCGTCAAGCGGCTGTTCAAGTTCGCCGACAACGCGGGCGACGATGCGGTGATGGCTCGCTTCCTCGTCAGCCTCGATCGCACCATCCGCCGCAAGCGTGGCACCGCGGATCGGTGGGACCCACGTTCCCGATCGACGGAGCGGGTCGAAGTCATCTTCACGCCACCCGATACAACCCTGTCGCGTGATGACCGCTTTTACCTCGGCGCGTGGTTCGTGCAGAACCGCGAGAAGTTCACACGCGGCCGGTTCCTCTTCTCGGTACCGACCCGGCAATACCTCCGCCGGCGGGCGTGGCGATACTTCCGCAAGCTCGGCAAGAGACACCCCGAGCGCTATCTCGCGGGTGTCTGCACGGCGCTGAAACTTTACACCGACGCCGATGTGCCGGACGGTCTCGGGTTGCTCGACAACTGGGGACTGGTTCACATCCTGTTCCACCACTCGGCCGCGCTCGAATCGACCCCGACGGGCTGGCAGGTCTCGGAAACGGGCTCGTTACCACAACTGCAACCCGAGCCGATGTATCGCGCGTTCTGGCTCAAAAGCCCGGAGCCGATCTTCGATCTGCTGGTGAACGGCAAGTGCCGCCCGGTATGCCTGTGGTCCGCGAAGATGCTGCGTCAGCACTTCCCGGATCGGCTCTCGCAACTGTCGCTCGACGAACTCCTCGACTGGCTCGTCAGCGAGAACTCGGTGTTGAACGATCTGGCCATCGAAGCGCTGGAACGTGTGGGGGGCCTGGAGGCAGTTCCGGTCGAAAAGTGGCTGTCACTCACAGGGCGAGCCAAGCCGGATCTGCTGGACCGCATCTGTGAGTTGGTCGCCCGTGCCGTGATGCCCGAGCAGGTATCGTTCACGGACGCCGTGCGGCTCGCAATGCAGCGCCCCGTACCGCTGGCCCGGCTCGGCATGGCATTCCTCACCGGAAAGAAGCCGACGAATCACACCGAAGTACAATCGCTGTTCGGATTGCGGGAAGCACAGGCCGATCCGCTGCGTGCCGATCTCGTGAAATGGTCGTGCGCCGTGTTGGCCGAGCGGCCCGAGTTTAAGCCACTGTGGGTGTTGGAGTTCCTCGATAGCCGGCACGAGGACGTTCGCGAGATCGGCTGGGAATGGCTGCAAAGCGAACCGCGTGCCCGCGAAGATGTGAACGTCTGGCAGCGAATGCTCGAATCGCCCTACGACAACATCCGACTGCGATTGATCAGCATTCTCGAAGAGCGTGCCAAGGAACGCGAGGGACTGGCGAAGTTCTCGATGGAGCACGTCCGCTTTCTGTGGGCAACGGTGCTGCTGAACATCACGCGCGGAAGCCGGGCGAAGCCATTCGTCGTGCGCCAGATCATGGAGCGAGTGGCGACGCACCCCGACGAGGCGAGCGAGTTGCTGCCGATCATCGCAGTGGCGTTGCGTTCGAGTCGCGGCCCGGAATTTCGTGCGGGTTTGGCGGGCGTCGCTGCGTTCGTGGACCGCAACCCCACACGCAAGCCGCTGGTGGAAGCGGTGTTCCCGGAATTGAGTTGGAACTGAACTGGCGAGCCACGGGGTTCATCCCCGTGGTGGTTGGGTGAGTTGAAGACCACGGGGATGAACCTGAACCCCGTGGCTCGCCACAAGGAATCACGGTGTCCGTCGCGGTCCGAGACTACCATACTGCGATGTTCCGTCGCGGTTGAAGTTGCTCGCGATTGCGTTCCCAGAGTCGTTGGTCTTTTCGCCGACCGTCAGACCGGTGCGGCGGACTGAATCAACCTACGTTTCTCGCCGCACCGGTCCGACGGTCGGCGTTCGTGAACGCCTCTGGTCCTGGATCGAAGTCGGTCGCGGCGGACACCGCGAATACACAGGGTTGCCTCATGCAGTTGCAGACAGCCTATCGCGGTCGGAGTGCCATCAGCCAATCGCCGGTGGGGTTGGCGGTCGCGCTCGCACCAAACCTGCGACGCGATCGCGTCAGCTACATGGGCACGCTTCGGCATCCGCTACGATTCCGCGAGGCGATATCGGCGCTTCACGATGTCGTGATCTCCGATTTGCGCTTCAAGCCGAAGGACAAGGCCGGCTACGAGGAGTGGAAGAAGCAAGAAGCCGAGTTCGAGCGTCGCATTCGCACGGAAGCTGTGAAGTTGAAGCGTACCCAGCTCGAAGCCGCGAAGCCTCTGCCCGTGTCCAAGGAACTGGAGCGACAATTCGAGCGCTGCCGGAAGAAGTACTGGGACGCACGCAACAAGTATGGCAACATGCTCTATCGGGAAGACCCGGAGTTGTGGCGAATCCTGATGCCGTGCGACCCGGTCATCACCGTCAGCCCGGATGTGCTGTTCTTCGAGTGCTTCAGCGCCGACGAGAGCAGCTACGGTTGCCTCAACTTGCAGCGCGATGCGTTCCAGGGTGAATCGGATATCTCGCTCGGCACCACGAACGTCGATTACTCGTGGCGACTGTACGAACACTTCCAGACGATCCGCAGTTACCGCGAGACACGCTTCACCATCGATCCGCTCGGCTTCGAAGTGAAGACCAACGCCAGCGGCGATGGCAACTATCGCGAAGAGAAGATCGAACTGCCGCAATCGTGGCTCCGGGGGTTCTCGACGTTGCAATCGGCGATGAGCTTGCCGATGAAGCGCGTGCCCGTGAGCCGCGAGGGGCTGTATTCGCTCGTCGCGTTCCTGAAGCGTCACAAGGCGAAGGCATCGCCGCGCGCCGTGCGATTCGAGCTTGATCCCGGGCAGCCTGTGAAGATCATTCTCGAACCGTGGAACAAGGAAATCGTGCTGCACGACACGCCGTATCCCGGCCCGAAGAAGGAAACGATTCGCGTGTGGGGTCGCGACCGGCTTCGCGTCCTCGGGCGACTTCTGCCGGTGCTCGATCGCGTGGACGTGTATCTCCTCGGCACCGGGTTGCCCGCGTTCTGGGTCTGCCGCATGGGCGAGATGCAACTCACGCTCGGGCTGAGTGGCTGGACCGCGAATGACTGGACTTCCGGTGGCAGTGCACTCGACCAACTCGCGCCACCCGTGGAACCGTCGAACGAAACGATGCGGGAGATCGCGGCCGCATTTCGCGCCAACCCGACGTGGAAGCTTGACGCACTCGCGACAAAGACCAAGGCCGCGACCCCGGTCGTTTCGGCAGGGTTAAACAAGCTCGCGCTGCTCGGGCAGGTGATTCACGATTTGCCGCACGGCGTCTATCGCTGGCGGCAGGTGATGCCCGTCACGCTCTCGGCGGAGATCATCGGACCCGAGAACGAAGAGACGGTCGCCGCCCGGCAACTCACCGGCTGGAAGGTGCGGATCACAAACGACAGCACCAGCGCGAACGGCCAGCGGCACTTCACGGGTATCGTCGATGGCCGCTCCAACGCGGAACTGACGCTCGACGCGGACGACCGAATCGTGGGAGGGAAGTGTGGCTGCTCGCACTTCTACACGGGCGGCTTGCGGAAGGGACCGTGTCGGCATCTTCAGGCGATCCGCAACAAACTGCTGGGCGTGGCTCAGGAGACCGCGAGCCTGGAGAGTTGGTACAAGCGGTTCACGAATTGACGTTGTCGTTGTGTGTGGCCGCTAAACGGAACCAACATGAGCGCGTTCGATTGGCTCTTCCGCCGGAATCGCAAGACAGAGAGCGAACCGCTCGTTCCGCCGCCTGCGCCTCGTACCGAGGCGAAGCCGCAAGCAGTGGCTCCGGCGGCTCCGGCGGCTCCTGTTGCCGATCCCTACGGCAGCGACTTCCTGCCGATCACACGCGATGAAATCGTCGATGCCTCGAAGAAGGGGAATCTCCTTTCGACCGCGTTTCAGTTCGGTCGGCCGAGCATCATTCCACCAGTCACCGATCCGCGAACGCAACTCATCGATCGGGCACTCGTCACCAACGGACTGCTCAGTTCCGACAGAAACTCCCGGTCCCTGAGCTGGGAACCTTCCCATTCAGCCCAGTATGAAGGCGAGTTGCCGGAAGTCCACTTTTTTCCGGGGTCCATTGCTTGAATTCACCAACTGCACCAGCAGTATC
>Ga0209181_10001175_pt1 | contig 46477 bp, 45 predicted proteins | sample MAT05_FD_187208 | JGI IMG/M metagenome (GOLD analysis project Ga0209181, IMG submission 187208) | Freshwater microbial communities from Lake Fryxell liftoff mats and glacier meltwater in Antarctica - MAT-05 (SPAdes) (version 2) | ecosystem: Environmental > Aquatic > Freshwater > Ice > Liftoff... | reverse complement strand
AGGCATTTGTAAATGTAGTTCCACGTTTTATAAGGTATTGCAGGTTGGGCGTTACAGATTGCGCTTGACCGTTAAACCCTTGAACCCAGTCGTTCATGTCGTCAAACGTTACGAAAATAAAATTAGGTTGTGTTTGAGCTTTTATAACGCCATTTGTAATAATGAGAATGAAGAGAAATATTTTTTTCATTTGTTATGGTTGTTAAATTTAACTAGTCTGCTACATTTAAATATCAAAATTAAACTATATTTATTAATTATCAAAAGTCTAGTGCTTACCAATTATTAATTCGTTTTCAGTTTTGTTTGCACTAAGGTGTTTTGAATAAGAATTCAACTGAATAATTATTAAGCCGCCAGCAATGTAATTAAACACACCTTTGATTAAACACATTTAAACTATCGTTTTTAAACAAGTATTTTATCTTGAAATCATAAATTTAATAGACAGTGTTTTATCTAATTGTTTTATTTGACCAAAATAGATTCCTTGATTAAAAGATGATACGTCATATGTAAAATGAAGGTACCCATTTTCATCTATTTCAATTTTGTCATTTGTAATTACTCGACCAGTAATATCAGTAATAGAAAAAGTTGCTTCTCCAGGATTCAAATCATTTAATTTGAAATTTGCATACTTACTAGTAGGGTTCGGAAATTCAGAAAAGTTGGCAATGCTTGTTTCAATAAGGTCATCACTACCAACACGCGCAAATTGTAAATAATTAGCTCCGCCTGGAAGATATGTGGCAAGGTCGTCTTTTATATAATTATAAGCAGGATCACCGGCAAGGTTGTCCCATTCATAAGGGTCAATGTTTTTCTTTTTACCAATATGGTATAATTCTTCTTGCATTTCGCTAGTTGCTTCATCACAACCTGTAGGAAATTCATCGCCATTGGTAAAATAACGAATGTAGTGCCATTCTTCATTGCGAACACTGTAGTTGGGAAAACAAGCGCCTTGCTTTGCTATGTCTTTTGTGTTCCTGTAAGAAGTCAAAATAGGTTTAAAAAATGCAGCATTTGGGTTATCAAGTAGCGCTGCAAATGAACTCCCGTCAAGATAATTACTGCCATCAGGAAATACTGGATAATCAACGCCAACAAGGTCGCAAATGGTGGGATATAAATCAAGTAGGTTTACAAATCGTTTGCTGGTTTTTTTTACTGGTGCTCTCATGTCGGCAATTACTAATGGTACTCGGATATCAGGCTCCCACAAAGTTGCTTTTTTCCAATGTTGTTTTTCACCTAAAGTATATCCGTGGTCGCTGGTAAGTATGATAATTGAATTATTTAAAATTGCAGGATTTGACTGTAGTGTCGTAATAATTCTATTGAGTTGGGCGTCTGCAAATTTTATTGAGGCCAAGTAAGACATGATCAAGTTTGCACGTTTAGATTCTTGCAAAATGAAAAGTCTTTCTTCATCAGTTAGTGTATCAGAAATAAATGGATAGCCTAAATCAATGGTTTGCTGCATACCCCATTGTAGTACTTTTGAATGCACTTTGTTTTCTAGCGCTAAAGCCACTGCGACACCATTTGTTGGTAAATTGTAAAAGTCGTCCCAAAGAGGTGCTGGTTGAGGAGGCATAACAATGCCATTATAAGGTGCGCCTGTAGGACTGTCGTAAGGTAAATCAAAAGGAAAACCATAATAGTCATCATTGTAATTTGTCGAATAGTAACTTTCAGGAATATAATTTGGGCCATGCGGTCTCCTTAAACCAACTGCCAGAAAAAAAGGTTTATTACAATAATTATCAGGATTAACAGCGTAGTCATTTATAAATTCAATTGACTTATCGGCTACGATATAGTCAATCATTTCACTCTCAAGGCTATCAGGGATAACTGAATATGCAAATCCGGTTACGCCGCCAGGGTGATCTGCTCCATAAGCATTAATAATTGGTGTTTCTCCACCTTCATCGTCTTGTGAATAAATTTTATTCCAAGATAAAAGTCGGTCACAATCATTTTCAGTTGAGACAGAATCGTAATCTGGTAATTTTTCGTGACAGTGCATTATTTTTCCAATACTATAAGTAAAATATCCAGCGCTGTCTTTCAATATTTCAGGAAGTGTAAATACAGTTTCATTACCGAATTCTGCAGCGAAATTTTCGCGGAAATTATCGCAAATTAAATCGTTATTTGTATATACATCGGTATATAATAAATCCTTTCCTGAAAGCATACTTGTTCTTGAAGGCGCACATTGAGGTGAGGTCGCATACGCATTAGTAAAAGTTGTGCCTCTGTTTTCAACCCATTTAAAACCAGGGGTTTTTGTTTGGGGGTGGCCGCTAAAGCCTTGCACCCAGTCATTCATATCGTCAAACATGATTAAAATGATATTGGGTTGTGTCTGCGAAAAGATATTAGTGAAGACACATAAAAATAAGGGTAGAATTAATCTTTTCATTAGATTAAATTAAAAAGTAAAATAATATAGGTGGCATTAAATAGTGTAGATTTATCGCATTACAATAAAGTTTAGCAATTGCTTGTTTCCATTTTGAGTAACTTCAGCAAAATAATAACCAGGTTGAAGTGTTTTTACTGGATAAACAAAATGGGCATAACCTTCATCAGAAACAAGTAAATTGTTTGAGGATATTACTCGTCCGCTAATATCATTAATAATTATTTCAACAACGCCTTCAGTAGCGTCAGTTATTGAAAAATTAATATAATCTGCAGCTGGGTTGGGGTAAAGTGTTGCAACAAAAATAGCATCATCAGTAATTATTTCATCGCCACTTGATTTCTCAAATTGCAAATAATTAACACCACCAGGTAAAAACGTAGCCAAATAATCTTTTGTAGCAGCGTATGCGGGGTCATCGGCTAAATTATCCCACTCATATGGGTCTATATTTTTCTTTTTGCCAATATGATAAAGTTCTTCCTGTACCACACTTGTAGCTTCATCGCAGCTAACAGGAAATGTATTGCCATTGGTTCGGTATTTAATATATTGCCATTCATCATCCCGAACAGTATATTGCACAAAACATGCGCCTTGGCGGGTAATATCTTTTCCATTAATAAATGAAGCAATAATAGGACGCGCCCAAGGTGTAGCAGGATTTGCTAAAAGCGGTGCTAGTGAAAACCCGTCAAAATATGAACTCCCATCAGGGAATGTTGGATGTTCAATACTTGCAATATCGCAAATTGTAGGAAATAGATCAATTTGGCTAACAAATCGCTTGCAGGTTTTTTTTACTGGCGTGCGCATGTCCGCAATTACTAAAGGCACACGAATATCGGTTTCCCACAAACCACCTTTTTTCCAATGTTGTTTTTCTCCCAATGAATAACCATGGTCTCCCATAATTACAAAAACGGTATTATTAAAAATTTCGGGGTGCAATTTCATTTCATCTATCAGTCGTCCAATCTGTGCATCAACAAATTTAATTGCTGCTAAATAATTCATTACCATATTGGCACGTTGTGATTCTTCAAAGGCATAAGTCCGCTCTTCATCTGTTAACCCTGCTCCAATTATTGGTAAACCATCTGCAGCAATATGAGAGTCGGCCCAATTCAATACAGCTGCATGAATAGGACTTTCCTTCACCAAAGATTGAGCTACGCCATTCGTTGGCAAACCATAATAATCATCCCACATTACTGTTGGCTGTGGTGGCATTACAATTCCATTATAAGGCGTAAAACCTACTGGATTGTTATAAGGAAGATTGTATGGGTCGGCATAATAATCAGTATTGTAGTTACTTGAAAAATATTTTTCGGGAATATAATTCGGGCTATGAGGGCGACGGAATCCTAAAGCCAAAAAAAATGGTTTATTACAAAAGTTTTCTGGGGTAACGGCATAGTCCTGAATAAATTCAATTGCAGAATCAGTAGCAATATAATCCTGCATATAAGGTTCTAAAGAATCAGGAATACTGGTGCAAGCAAATTCATAAACACCTTGTTCGTTAGCATATCCCCAATCAACTACTTCATCTTGCTCTCCATGAGCCTCATTAAAAACAATTGCCTTATTCCAAGAAAGATCTTTAGCACATTTGTCTGCAGTTAATGCATCGTAATCGGCAAGTTTATCGTGACAATGCATCACCTTGCTTATTGAATAAGTAAAATAACCTCCGCTATCTTTTAAAATTTCCGGAATTGTAAATATGGTTTCATTACCAAGCGTTTCGTTGAAATTGTACCTGAAATTAGAGCATTTAATAGTTTGGTTGTGGTAAATTTTTGTGTAATCACAATCCTTACCTGTTATCATGCTAGTTCTCGAGGGCGCACATTGCGGTGCTGATGCATAGGCATTTGTAAAGGTTGTACCTTTTTTTTCGAGAAACCGAATATTAGGTGTATTTGACTGAGGATGTCCACTAAATCCCTGCACCCAATCGTTACAGTCGTCAATTGTTATGAATACAAAGTTAGGCTGCGTTTGTGCAATTAAAATTACTGGGAAAGTGTTTAAAAAAAATGCAAGTATTTTCTTCACGAAATGAACTTTTAATTAAAAAATTGTGAATTTTAAAGATAATCAAATCAACTAATCATCTTGCAACAATAAACTGAACAGCAACTTTTTGACTGTTTTGTTCAACTTGAGCAAAATAAAATCCCTGCGCTAATTGATCAACAGAATAAGAGTTCTGAAAATTACCATCTTCATCAATGTTGATTGTACTATGAAATAATATTCTGCCAGTTAGATCCAGAATAGAAAATTCGGCTTCGCCTGTATGCATTTCAGTAACCCTAAAATTGGCAAACTCACTTGTAGGATTTGGAAAAACGCCAAGATGATTTGATTCAACAACTAAAGCTGCATCATCTGCAGTTCTGTCAAATTGCAAATAGTTATCCCCTCCCGGAAGAAAGGAAGCTAGGTGTTCTTTGGTAGCCGTATATGCAGGATTATCAGCAAGATTAGTCCATTCATAAGGGTCTATAGTTTTATTTTTCCCAATACGGTACAATTCCTCTTGAAATACGCTTAGCGCTTCATTACATGCAGGTGCAATTGCACCATTTGTTTGATAGCGGATATAGTGCCACTCATCATCACGAACACTGTATTGAGGAAAGCAAAATCCTTCATTATATCCATGCAACTGCAAAGAAGATAATGCCGGTTTGTCCCACGGTGTAGCAGGGTTTGCTAATAACGGTGTTAAACTAACACCATCTAAATAAGGAGAACCATCAGGAAATGTTGGGGCAGCCACACCAGCCATTTCTAAAACAGTAGGCATAATATCTAAATTGCTAACAACGCGCTTACTTGTTTTTTTTATCGGCGTGCGCATATCTGCAATTACTAGTGGAATGCGAACATCGGTTTCCCATAAACAACCTTTTCTCCAATGTGTTTTTTCTCCTAATGAATATCCGTGATCACTTGTTATAATGAATACAGTATTATTAAAAATTTCGGGATGCAATTTTAATTCATTGTAAAATCTACCTATTTGTGCATCTATAAATTTGATTGATGCTAAATATGCCATAATGCCATTTGCACGTTCAGATTCCTGTAGTATAAAAAGTTTTTCTTCGTCGGTATACCCAGCACCAATTGTTGGAGGTGGAACGGTAGCCATCATTACCTCACCAAATTCTAGAAAATCGTCATGCACGTAATCTTCTTCGTTTAATGCGCGGCCAACTAAATCGGCAGGCAGCGATGCATAATCACTCCACATTGGGTCAGGTTGTGGCGGCATTACAACACCATTATATGGCAATGTGCCAACAGGGTCGTTATAGGGCAAATTATAGGGGTCGCTATAATAATCTACATTATAATACGGTAGAAAATATTTTTCAGGAACATAAAATGGGCCATGTGGTCTTTTATATCCTACAGATAAAAAAAATGGTTTATTACAATATGTTTCGGGATTAGATGCATAATCTTGAATAAATGAAATTGCTGAATCGGTAATAATATAATCTACCATTTCGCTTTCCATTGAATCGGGAATTGGTGTAAAGAAAAACCCATTTATGCCATCGTCATTTGCTCCACCATAATCAAGAATTGATTCCATATCACCGCCCTGTCCATACGAAAATGCTTTGCTCCACGATAAATCTTTTTCACAAGCCGGAACGTTTGCTGTATCATAATCTGGTAAGCCAACATAGCAATGCATAACTTTACTTAATGTATATGTGAAATAACCTCCGCTGTCTTTTAGTAGTTCAGGCATGGTAAATACTGTTGGATTGCCTTTGGCCACGGTAAAATTTTTTCGGAAGCCTTTGCATCCAATATCATCGTTATTGTATACTTTGGTGTAGTAACAATCTTTGCCTGTTATTAAACTTGTTCTGCTTGGTGCACATTTTGGTCCTGCACAAAAAGCATTGGTAAAGGTTGTTCCTCTCTTTTCAATTTTATTGATGTTTGGGGTTTTAGTTTGGGGATGCCCATTAAATCCTTGAACAAAATCATTAAGGTCGTCGGCAATAATTAATACAAAATTTGGTTGAGAAGGCACTTGAGCGCGCAGCAACATTGTGCAGGTAATTAATAGACATAGAGTAAATATTTTTTTCATGTTCATAATGGGTGTTTTGCTTCGTTTATTGGTTTCGAGGCTAAAAATAGCAGTTTTAACCTTATTTGGGCAGTTTTATCTATTGTTTCCTTACACCGAGGTTCGAAATATTGTTGAGCAATACCTCCAAATCGTCGGTTAGGCGGTAGTCACGGGCGTATATAAAATTTACTCTGGCAGCCATATTGCTATCTGAAACAGCATTGCTCTTGCCTGTTACTGGTGATAGCACACCAGTCTTTAATTTAGGTAGAGCAGGTTCATAGCGGTCGTATCCATTGTCTTTTACAGCAGCAGGTATGTAGCCAACCCAAGTTTTTTTCCCTATACCAACTTCAAAAATATTGCTAAAAAGACCTGCCTTATTTTTAACAAAAAACAATAGTATTGGCGAACTAATAAGTGCCATAAAAGCTAGTCCGAAATCAAATACCCTTTTAGAACGTTTACGTTCAGGCAACGATATTTTTAGTTGGATATCAACCGTATAAATATCGCCCGCAGAATTTTTAGAATTGCTGCCAATAATACTTAAACTCTGATCAGGGATAATTTTAAAATCAATTTGCTGGCCTAGCGATACCATGTGGTTAATTATTTCCTGACTGCTGATGTCTCTAGCGCAAAATATAATTTCATTTATCTTATAAACATTTATCAACTCATCTAAAATGCTAATGTCGCCAAGTTCTAATTCATGATTATTTTTATTATTGTTAGTTCTTACATAGCCAATTATTTGATTGCCCAATTGCAATTGATTTAGCAACTGATGCGCGCGCTCGGTTTCTGCATTATTACCTATAATTAGAATCTTTTTTTCAGGCGTTTCTCCAAATCTAAAATTACGGTATTTAATAAAATGTAAAATTGATCTGAATGCAATTATTAATAAAGTATTGAACGCAGCACCTGCTATAATCATACCTCTAGAGAATCGATACATTTCTGGTAAAAAGCCATAAACTGCAGCAATTACAATTGTACCCCAGAAAACGCCTCGTATTATCCGCGAAATATTTGAATTGCGGTCGTAACCTCCGCTTAAATAAATACTCAATAACCATATGCATATATATAGTGGAATATTTACAATTAAGTAGGTAATCGGATACTGCCCACCTTCAATATATTTTATATAATATTCCCAATATTCTTTTACTAAAATAAGGCCGCCAAACAGCACTATTGCATCGAATAATGGCATTGCTAGTTTTGTAACTAACCGCATAAAAGTTGCAATAAATGCTCTGCAATAAATAGCAAAATTTAACAATAAAACAAACATGCCCGCTCGCCGACCTTGGAAATGTTTTAAAGCAAATATTTTCATCGCATTATAAAACATTTTTACATAATTAAAGCTCGCCTTTTTCGTGCTTTCACCTTTATAATGTATAATTCTAGTTTCTGGGAAATAATAATTTTTATATCCAGCTTTAACTATGCGGTAGCTCAAATCGATATCTTCACCATACATGAAAAAATCTTCATCAAGCCAACCTGTTTTATCTAATACCGATTTGCGTATTAACATAAAAGCTCCTGCTAAAACATCTACTTCATTTGTTTCGTTTTCATCGAGATAGCCTAAATGATATTTACCGAATATTTTTGATTTTGGAAATAAATTTGCCAGTCCGAAAGCTTTATAAAATGCAACTTCAGGGTTAGGAAATGCACGTTTGCTCTCTGGTAAAAAATTGCCTTTCCCGTCTATCATCTTAACGCCAAGTGCGCCCGCCTCAGGATGGCTATTCATAAATACGATACACTTTTCAAAAGTGTCTTCTTCAACAACCGTATCAGGATTTAATAATAAAATGTATTCGCCTTTTGCAATGGCTATTCCTTGGTTGTTGGCAACCGAAAATCCTGTATTTTTTGTATTGGCAATTATTTGAACTGATGTTTTTTGGACAGGTTGATTTACAAACTTTTGTTGCATGAACTCAACACTGCCATCAACCGAATGGTTGTCGATAATGATAATTTCCGCACTAATTTTTTCGCACGCTTTTAATGCCGACAAAACAGCCTGTTCAAGAAAATACTTGACATTGTAATTAACTATGATTACTGAAAGTTTAATCATTCGTTTTGGTGCAAATAGTTTTCAAATGGCCTTCTGGTTGCTAACGAGCGGGCAAGGGTAAGTTCATCAGTATATTCCAACTCTCCACCAAAAGAAATGCCTCTTGCAATGGTAGTTATTTTTATTTGGGTATTGGTTATTTTTTTGGTGATATAAAAAATGGTAGTATCCCCTTCAATATTAGGATTTAATGCCATTATTAGTTCAGTAAAGTTTCCGGAATTGGCTTTTTCAATCAACTTTGGTAGATATAAATTTTCAGGACCAACGCCTTCCATGGGTGAAATTACTCCGCCAATGATGTGGTATTCGCCAAAAAACTGATTGGTATTTTCAATGGCAATTAAATCTCGAAGACTTTCAACTACACATATTATTTTATGATTGCGTTTTCCGTTGTTGCAGATAGCACATAAGGCATTAACGTGGTCTGAAATATTATTACAGTTCGGGCAAAAATAAATATCAGTTTTTAACTTCAAGATTGAAGCAGCAAAATCTTGAACATCTTCATTTCTTTGCTTTAACAAATGAAGTACTAATCGCAAGGCAGTTTTTTTACCTATACCCGGCAATTTTGCAAAAGCTGTAACCGCTTGTTCCATCCACTGAGAAGGTAAATTCACTAAGTTGCTATTATGGTTTATTGTTATTTATTCCGGTTTCCCATTAACGCTAATCACTTTGCAATTTTCTAACTTATTGCCATTTGCAAGTCCCTTTATTACTATTTTATCACCCATTTTTGCCAGCTCGGCGTCACCAATGTTTGCCTGAATAAAGTAACATTTAATCCCAAAAGGGTCGTTATTATGACCTTGTAATGCAAAATAAGGGCCTACTTCAAAATCGTTTCCAGTTTCGCTTACAATGCCTTCTACTTGTAGTACCTCTTGGTCATACTTTTTTCTGTAAGCTTCTTCGTCAAAACGGAACTCTTGCGACATTTTTTCGGCAGATAGTGTGACACTTGCTTCAGCAGTGATAATATCAACCATTTTTGCCCCGTTGAGCAATCTGTTTCCACCTATTATTAGGAGCGCGGCAATTGCATATGAAGCAATAGTAAGTATAAAAGTTTTACTTTTTGATACATCTTGTGACATGAATTTTTCATCACTTATTACCATATATCTGCCAGTTGCTACTAGGTGAAACACGATTGGGAGTGCAAATCGGGCTAATAAAAACGGCTCCCAGTTAGGAAATATGTTAAACTTTATTATTGCAAAAATGGCCCCTGGTAACACAGCCCAAAAACCCAGAAGAGTTAACCACCCCGCATTGTTCTGGCCTAAATAGAATCTATCGGCTCCAGCGCTGCCGCCTGTTAATGCTAGTATTAAAGCTATCTTTTTAGACTTCATAAATAGAATTGGTATTCGCAAAAATAGACACAATTGCATTAATTAGTGCAGATATACAGAAATGTGACATGTGCAGTAAGCATAAATTTATCTACTTTTGTGCCCGATACCATTGAGTTATTCAAATTATATTGCATATTTGTATATAGTATAAAACCCAAATGGCATCAATCAAGTTAATGAAAAGAACTGTTTTATTCCTGTTATTAGGGGTGCTATTTAGTTATGTACAAGCGCAACAATATATTGAAGTTGGTGTGTTTGGCGGCGTTAGTAATTACCAAGGGGATTTGGCACCGGTAGCATTTGTACCTACTGAAACGCATGGCTCTTTTGGTGTTTTTTATAAATATAACATGAATTATTGGTTCGCATTTAAAGGGAGTCTGTATACTGGACTCATTTCTGGCAGTGATAACAACTCAACCGAAGAATGGAAGCAACAGCGTAATCTCAGTTTTACAACTCCAATTCAAGAAGCCTCTTTATATTTTGAACTTTTCCTTAAAAAATATAATCCAAAATATAAATGGAACATCATGTCGCCCTACCTGTTTTTTGGAATATCATTATATCATTTTAACCCAAGAGCCAATTACAATGGGGTTTGGTACGACTTACAACCACTAGGTACTGAGGGTCAGGGAAATCCCGCATATCCAGACCGTGTTCCTTATAAATTAACACAGTATGCCTATCCAATTGGGTTTGGTTTAAAAGGTTCAATTACGAAACACTGGAATGTTGGGCTTGAAATGGGTTATCGAAAAACAACTACCGACTACCTCGATGACGTTAGTACCACATACATTGCAAAGGAAATTTTATTGGCCGACAATGGTGATATTGCTTGGCAACTCTCTAACAGAACCGATGAAGTAAATGGTGGAATTGAAGTGCTTCGCGATGATAAAAAGTATAGGGGCGACGATACAAACAAGGATTGGTACATCTTTACAGGTGTTACCATTTCACGAAATATTGAAGTTAAGGGCTGGGAATCTAGGAAGTATAAGGATAGCGACAATCCTAAAAAACCAGGGCTTAAAAAATCTAGGAAAAAAATGTCTTGCCCAGGTATTAATCAAAAACTTTAGGCCTCGAAACAGGCTCGATGATTATATTTTTTAACTTTTGCACAATAAAACGGTCATATTTGAGTTATATTAATTGGTAGTTTCTTCCGAAATATCCAACAAAACCTTATTTTTGTTTTTAAATAACAATTAACCATCGGATGAAGATAGTTCAACTCCTCGGTTTTCTTTTTCTTTCCAGCATTGTGTCGGCTCAGATGTCCTATTTTGAAGTGGGCTTGATGGGTGGTGTTGCTAATTACTATGGCGACCTCACACATGATTATGTTGTAGCTAAAGAATCAAATCCTGCTTATGGTGGTTTTATTAAATATAACCTAGACCATAGAATGGGTGTTAAGTTCAATGTTTACAGTGGAACCATTTCTGCTGCCGACAAGAACAGCAGCAGAGCTAGCCTAAATGCACGTAATCTTAGTTTTACTTCCAGCGTTACTGAAGTAGCTTTTACTTTCGAATATAACATACTCGGGTTTCGACCTGTTGAGTTTAGGCAGCGATATTCACCTTACGTTTACGCAGGTTTAGCAGGTTTCCATTATAATCCTCAAGCCTATTATGAAGGCGAATGGTACGATTTGCAACCACTGGGAACCGAAGGGCAAGGGATGGAAATTTTCCCTTACCGCGAAAAATATAGCCTCTACCAGTTTGCGATTCCTATGGGCATTGGATTTAAATATGCACTTACCGAACGATGGAACCTTGGGGTAGAATATGGTGCACGATGGACATTTACCGATTATCTTGATGATGTTAGCAAAACTTATGTTGACCGCAATTTGCTAATAGAGGCAAATGGTATAGATGCGTATAACCTTTCTAACAGAAGCGGTGAGTATTTACTCGGAGAACCATTCGATTATCAAAATAACGATTGGAGAGGTGATCCAACAAATACAGATTGGTACATGTGGCTTGGAGTTACTTTTAGTCGCAATATGATAAAAGGTATTGAAGAAGGTTTCAAAACAAGCACTAAAAGTATGCTAGGTTGCCCTGGACCTCGACACATCAATAAACCTAAAAAGAGAAGATAATTAATGCCAAAATATTTTTAAACGGAAGACCCAAAAGGCCTTCCGTTTTTTTATGTTTATAACCTTTAGTTGGGTTCTAAAAAATCAACTTAATTTGCCTACTTAAATTCATACGATGTCAACTTGGTTTTTTCTCGTATTACTCATCATCTATTTTTTATGCTTGTTTACCATTTCATGGTTTACATCACGTAAAACAAGTCAAGGCGCTTATTATCTTGGCAACAAATCATCACCTTGGTATGCTGTTGCATTTGGACTAATTGGCGATTCGTTAAGCGGTGTTACATTTGTTTCTGTGCCAGGTAATGTGGCCACCCAGCAATTTGGATACATGCAAATTGTTATTGGATATCTACTCGGATATTATGTTATTGCAATGGTTTTATTGCCATTGTATTATCGCATGAACCTCACGTCAATTTATACATATCTTGGTGAGCGATTTGGGAAAAATGCACAGCAAACCGGTTCCTTTTATTTTATTGTTTCGAGATTAGTTGGTGCCGCATTTCGATTGTATGTTTCAGCAACTGTGCTACAATTGTTTATTTTTGAACAGTGGAACGTCCCTTTTGAGGTTACCGTTGCTATAGTGATTGCTTTAATTCTATTGTATACTTATCGAGGTGGAATTAAAACATTAGTTTGGACCGATACGCTGCAATCTTCGTTTCTTTTAATGGGCGTTATTCTTTCGATTGTTGCAATTGCAGGGGCACTCAATCTCGATTTCACAGGCCTAGTTAATACTGTTTTGCATAGCGAGCATAATCAAATATTTTTTTGGGATGTGAATGCACCAAATTATTTCTGGAAACAATTTATAAGCGGCGCATTAATTGCTATCGTTATGACTGGCTTGGACCAGAATATGATGCAAAAAAACCTGAGTATGCGCACTTTACCTGAAGCACAAAAAAATATAATTTGGTTTAGTGTGGTGCTAGTTTTTATTAATTTACTATTTGTTTCATTAGGGGCATTGTTATATGAATATATTGACGTGATGCAAATTACCGCACCAGGAAGAACAGATCATTTATTCCCGATTTTGGCACTAAATCAGCTAGGCACTTTTGCAGCTGTTGTATTTATTTTGGGAATTGCCGCAGCAACATTTTCTAGTGCCGATTCAGTTTTAACCACCTTAACAACATCCTTTTGTATCGATATTTTGGGTTGGGATGTGTCTAAACAGGAAAGTGCTAAACATAAAAAGCAACGCCATACCGTGCATGTGTTATTTGCAGTTTTGTTACTTGTAGTTATTGTAATATTTAATGCAATTAATAATGATGCTGTAATTAACCAGGTTTTTGCTGTTGCAGGATATACATATGGGCCTTTATTAGGATTATTCGCTTTTGGAATTATAACTAAACGCAATATTTTAGATAAGGCCGTATTATTAGTTTGCTTGATTCCACCGTTTATTTCCTATTACCTTAATATTAATTCTAAGGAACTGTTTAATGGATATCAAATTGGATATGAGTTATTATTAATTAATGGAATTTTGACTTTTGTGGGATTATACCTAATTTCAACCTCAAACCGCTCTAAACAGCAAATACAATTATAAATATATGGCTGAGAAATATCGTAAAAAGAAATTAATAAAAGTAAAGGATTGGACAGAACTAAGCGCACAATCTAGTTGGAGAATGTTTAAAATTATGGCTGAATTTGTTGACGGATTTGAAACCATGGACAAGATTGGCCCCTGCGTTTCCATCTATGGTTCAGCAAGGACTAAGCCAGACAATAAATATTTCAAATTAACTGAACAAATTGCAGCTAAACTCGTACACGAAGGTTTTGGTATTATAACAGGTGGTGGCCCGGGTATTATGGAAGCTGGTAACAAAGGCGCTTACAAAGAAGGTGGTAAATCGGTAGGACTAAATATTGAATTACCCTATGAGCAAAGCCATAATCCTTATATTGACGCTGATAAGTTGATAAATTTTAAATACTTTTTCGTGCGCAAAGTAATGCTCGTAAAATATGCTCAAGCATTTATTTTTATGCCAGGTGGTTTTGGAACGCTCGACGAAATGTTCGAAGCACTCACCTTAATTCAAACCCATAAAATTGAACGCGTTCCCGTAATATTGGTGGGTAAAAGCTATTGGAAAGGTTTAATGAGCTGGGTGCGTGAAACAATGTTGAACAAAGAACACAACATCAGCGAAGAAGACCTAGATTTATTTTATATAACAGATAATCCTGATGAAGCTGTAAAACACATCACGGCGTTTTATGCCACTTCTCATTTACGGCCCAATTTCTAAAAATTAGATGCCAGCATTATTATCTATTACACATTTAAAGATTGGCGATAAAGCACCTGCCTTTAAAGCCTTAGATCAAGATGGAAATATTTGTTCATCTGCTGATTTAAAGGGAAAGCAGTTTGTTATTTACTTTTATCCAAACGACGATACTGAAACTTGCACAAAGCAAGCCTGTAATCTGCGCGATAATTTTGTAGCATTAAAAAAAGCTGGATATATTATTATTGGCGTTTCGCACGCCCCTGTACCATCTAAGAAAAAATTTGCTAATAAATATAAACTCCCATTCATAATACTTGCCGATACCGATATGAAAATAGTAAAAGCCTACGGCGTATTTGGTGATAAATTATTTATGGGTAGGATTATTTCTACTATTCATCGCATTACTTTTATTATCAACAAAAAAGGAAAGGTTGAGCATATCATTCATAAAGTAAGCGCCGGAAAAGCTGCAGATCAAATCCTAAATGCGGGTGCAATTTGAATTACTGTAATTAATTTGTCATTTTTGTAATTATATGTATAAACACGCATGTGTTTTTTGCAATTTTAAATTCTTAAAATTAACAGGCAACGAAAATGAAAAAACTAAACTTTACACATTTACTCCTCATCACTTTTACAGTGGTTATTCTAACTGGACTTAGTTCAATTGGTTATGCCAAACAAGATGGTGCACCATCAGGTAACACAGGCTCTCTTGGCGATGGTCAATCATGCGCGCGCACGTCATGTCATACGGGCTCTGCATCTGCAAGAGAGGACTTAATTACTACCAACGTGCCTGCAACAGGCTATTTAGCGGGTATTACTTATTTAGTGTCTGTAACAATTGACGAAGCCGGAATTGAAGAGTTTGGATTTCAGGCGTCGCCACAAAATACCGACGGAGATTTAATGGGTGAAATAGCACTAATTAATGCAACAGATACAAAATTGGTTGGAGCAGGTAAGTATATTACACATACTTCCACAGGCACTAACGGAGCCGATACCAGAACATGGACATTTAACTGGACTCCTGTTGAATCAAATGGACCGGTTACATTTTATGTAGCAGTTAACGCAAGTAATGATGGTGATAATGCCTCAGGCGATAGAATTTATACTTCGTTTGTTGCAGTTACAGAAGACCCAACGAATAATCCAGTTTCAATTGAAGCATTAAATCAAATTCGTTACGATATTGCTTCTGTATCTCAAAACGAACTTTTAATAACTGTTTCTACGCCACAAAATGACGGTATTTCGATAGATATTATAGATTTAAATGGCAGATTGGTTACTTCAAATACTTACGCTACTTCAAATGGAGCATTTTTAATTCCAATCGAGGAATTAACTGCAGGAATGTATTTTGTACGTGTTGCTAATGAACAAGGTAAGGAAATAAAACAATTTTTTAAGCGATAATTTATTACTCATAATCAGATATAAAAAAAACCGGAATGCCGGTTTTTTTTATATCGTAAAGTAATGGTTGTTAATTAGTGAACCACTGAAAGTTTAATCAAAATAAACCAAATTATTAATTTAGTTGGGCTTAAACCAGTGTCGCAAACAATTCGAAAAGAATATGTTATTTGAGGGAAACACCTAATTTTATTACAAACTATTAAATGTTGCGAATTCTCTTGCTTCCGCTAAGTTTAAATAGTGAGGTTAGTTAAGCTTTTTCTTCGGTTGCTTCAGTTTCTTTTGTTTCAGCAGCTTCCTTTTCTTTCTCTTCCAATTCAGTTTGTAAGACGCCTTTTTCATCTAGAATCTGAAACCATTTTATAAACTTTTTAATGTCGCTGATATGCACTTTTTCCTTGTCATACTCAGGCAAAATTTTTTCAAAATATGCTGATAACGCAGCATTATCACTTTTGGCATCAATTGGTGGATTGCTTTCTTTTTGAGCAAACGCTTTAAGCAGCACGTCCAATAATTCAACCGTATCATCAGCAGTATAAATGGAAATATTATCGAGTGGTGAAAACAGGTTTTCGCGATTGGAAACAAATTTTGTCCATCCTTCTGTTAACGAAGTAACAATGAGTCCTGATGGCTTGTGCGATTCCATTTTATACAAGCCGCCCATTCCAGTAATTGATGTAATATCTTTAAAACGCATAAATTAATTTTGTGCAAAGTTAAGGAAACGAATTTAGCTTTTATATGTTTTAACATTAAGCAGTCCTTTTAGGTGCTTATATTTGAGGTTCAATTAGCTTTTATTAAGGGATTATTTATGGAATTTAAACTTACCAGCAAGTTTGTGCCCACGGGAGACCAACCGGAGGCAATCAGGCAATTAACGGAAGGTGTGTTGCAGGGCGAACCTGCGCAAGTGCTTTTGGGAGTAACGGGAAGTGGAAAAACCTTTACAATTGCAAACGTAATTCAGCAAACCCAGAAACCAACGCTTATTTTGTCGCACAATAAAACATTAGTGGCACAATTATACGGAGAATTCAAGCAGTTTTTTCCTGAAAATGCGGTTGAGTATTTTGTGAGTTATTACGATTATTACCAGCCCGAAGCCTATATTTCAACTACTGATACTTTTATTGAGAAAGATTTAGCAATAAATGCTGAAGTTGAGAAACTGAGGCTTAAAACTAGTTCTAGTTTGCAAAGTGGTAGAAGAGATGTAATAGTTGTAGCTACGGTTTCTTGTATATATGGCATGGGTAATCCCACCGAATTTAAAGAAAGTATAGTTCGCGTAAATGTTGGAGATAAAATTTCGCGTAACTTTTTATTACATCGTTTAGTGGATTCACTTTATTCAAGAGCAGGATTGGAATTTAAACGAGGTAATTTCAGAGTGAATGGCGATGTAGTTGATATTTTTCTAGCTTATGCTGACTACGGATATCGTATTACCTTTTTTGGTGATGAAATTGAAGAAATTGAAATATTTAATCCCGACACAGGAAAAAGCACCGAGAAGCAACAAAATATTGCAATATTTCCTGCCAATTTATACATCGCACCGCGCGATATTTTACCATCCATTATTCATGAAATTCATGCCGAGATGGATGCGCAGGTTACTTATTTTGAAAGTATCGGAAAGTATATCGAAGCAAAACGCTTGAGTGAACGCGTTAATTTTGATATTGAAATGATAAAAGAACTTGGCTATTGTTCTGGAATTGAAAATTATTCCCGATTTTTTGATAGAAGAAAATCAGGCCAGCGCCCATTCTGTTTAATTGATTATTTCCCAGACGATTATTTACTGGTTGTGGATGAAAGTCATGCTACTATTCCGCAAGTTGGTGCTATGTATGGTGGAGACCGTGCACGAAAAATGAACCTCGTAGAGTATGGCTTCCGTTTGCCAAGTGCAATGGATAACCGGCCACAAAATTTCGATGAATTTATGGGATTGCTCAATCAAACAATTTATGTTAGTGCAACGCCTGCCGATTTTGAATTAAAGCAAAGCGAAGGTGTAATTGTTGAACAGGTTGTTCGTCCAACAGGATTGCTTGATCCGCCAATTGAAATTCGTCCTTCATTAAATCAAATTGATGATTTGTTGCACGAAGTAGATGAACGAGTTAAAAAGAATGAACGCGTTTTAGTAACTACGCTTACTAAAAGAATGGCTGAGGAATTGTCGAAGTATTTATTAAAGATGAGCGTAAAATGTAAATATATTCATAGCGAAGTTGAAACCTTAGAGCGAGTGGAAATATTGCGTGATTTGCGATTAGGTAAAATTGATGTGCTGGTGGGCGTAAATTTATTACGTGAAGGGTTAGACTTGCCTGAAGTATCGTTAGTGGCTATTTTGGATGCTGATAAGGAAGGTTTTTTACGCAATACCAGAAGCTTAACACAAACTGCAGGACGTGCTGCAAGAAACTCAAATGGGAAAGTTATTTTTTATGCTGATAAATTAACGGAAAGCATGAGAAGGACAATTGAAGAAACAGAAAGAAGACGCGCGAAACAAATTACTTACAACATTGAACATAATATCACTCCGACAACAATTTTAAAATCTACTGAAGATATCTTCAAACATAATATTGGTCAAGGTGCAAGAAAAGATGACCCACAACCATACATAGAACCACAAGATAGAATTTCACTTGGAATGGTTGCCGATCCAGTAGTACATTTAATGAGCAAACAACAACTTGAAAAAGCTATTGTTAATGCCAAGAAAAAAATGCTTCAAGCAGCAAAAGATATGGACTTTTTAGAAGCTGCAAGATTGCGTGACGAAATGTACGCATTGGAAAAAATTATTGAAAGCCGAGTAGAATAGAGTATTTATTTCTCTATTTATTTTTGAATAGTAACTCATAAGCTAATAATTTTTTCAGGAATTTGTATTAATGCTTGAGTGTATGTTTGCAAGTGCATTTTGCTCATAATTTCCATTTGGAAGAATAAATAGTTTATGATTTCAATCATAAACTATTGGAACATGTCGGGATACTTTTGTATCAACAAAATCGATATGTTATGAAAGCTACAATTTATGGTTTATCTACACTCTTCTTTTTTTTATTGTTAACATCATGCGGAGGTTCCGGTGCCGAAAAAGGTGCAAATTCTAATACTCCTCCGAAAAGTATGGTTGCCGATATTGAATCCTATGACCCAAACAGGGGCGTGGGGAAATTCACAGCTGAGAATGTAGTGCTTGGTCCATTAGATGCAACTATGGCATCAGAAGGTGAAGCTATTTCTAATACAAAATGTCAGTCATGTCACAAATTAACAGACGAAAGATTAGTTGGTCCAGGTTGGCAAGGTGTTACATCAAGAAGAACAGCACATTGGATAATGAATTTCATTACAAATCCGGAACCTATGATTGATAAGGATCCACAATTACAAGCACAGCTTGAAATATGTCTTGTACGCATGCCAAATCAAAATATTTTAGATGAAGATGCACGCAAGATTGTGGAGTTTATGCGTCAAAACGATGGTAAAAAATAATTGCTAACATTAATGTTAAAAATATGAAAAATAAACAACTACCCATAAGGAGTTACATGCTGCTTATATCATTATTCACATTGTTCTTAGTTGGTGCATGTAAACCTAAAAATGCAGCAAATGCAATTAGTGGTGATGCTGCGGAAAAAGCCTATGTAGCGCCTGGCGAGTACGATGAATATTACAATTTTGTTTCAGGTGGATTCAGCGGTCAAATGTCAGTTTATGGTATTCCAAGTGGCAGGTTATTAAGAGTGATACCAGTTTTTTCTGTTGACCCTGAAAAGGGATGGGGCTATAGCGAAGAAACTAAGCCGATGTTAAATACATCACATGGTTTTGTTCCGTGGGATGATTTGCATCATACTGAATTGTCGCAAACTAATGGTGAAATAAACGGGAAGTGGGTTTTTGCTAATGCAAATAATACTCCACGATTAGCTCGTATTGATTTGAAAACTTTCCGCACTGCAGAAATTCTTGAATTACCAAACAGCGGCGGTAATCATAGTTCTCCATTTGGTACCGAAAATTCCGAATACATAGTAGCTGGCACACGATTTAGTGTTCCTCCAGATGGTGCTGGTGGGGATGTTCCAATTGATTCATATAAAGAAAATTTTAAAGGTCATATCAGCTTTGTTAGTATTGACCCAACTTCAGGCGAAATGAATATTGCATTTCAATTAAAAACCCCAGGGGTGAATTTTGACTTAGCACGATGTGGAAGAGCAAAATCGCATGGATGGTTTTTCTTTAGCTGCTACAATACCGAACAAGCCAATACTTTACTAGAGGTAAATGCTTCTCAGAAAGATAAAGACTTTATAATGGCTGTAAACTGGAAAAAAGCAGAGGAATATTTAAAGGCAGGAAAAGGCAAAACGATGCCTGTAAAATATGCGCATAATACTTACAATGAAGCAACTCAAACTGCAATATCTGAAATGGAAACGGAAGTTATTGTATTAGATGTAGCTGAATTAAAAGAGATATGCTATTTTATTCCTTGTCCTAAATCACCGCATGGTTGCGATGTTGATCCAACAGGTGAATATATTGTTGGCAGTGGTAAGTTAGCTGCAATTATTCCTGTATTTAGCTTCGATAAAATGATTAAAGCAATTGAACAAAAAGCTTTTGACGGCGAGTTTGAAGGTATTCCAGTAATTAAATATGAAGCTGCTTTGTACGGTGAGGTTAAGAAACCGGGTTTAGGGCCACTGCATACTGAATTTGATGGCAATGGATTTGCATATACCTCGTTTTTTGTTTCATCAGAAGTTGTAAAATGGAATATCAAGGATTTAGCAGTTGTAGATAGAGTTCCTACTTTTTATTCTGTCGGTCACCTCAGTATACCAGGTGGAAATACGCGCAAGCCATCTCCCAAATATTTAATTGCGTATAATAAAATTACAAAGGATAGATATTTACCAACTGGTCCTGAGCTAGCACAAAGTGCACAATTATATGATATCAGTGGTGATAAAATGCAACTAATACTTGACTATCCTACTATCGGTGAACCGCATTATGCGCAATCTGCTATGGCTGACCTTATTCGGAATAATGGCCAATTGAAAATTTATAAAATTGAAGAGAATATGCACCCTTACGCAACAAAATCTGAAAAAGATTCGCGTGTTGTTAGAGAGGGAAATAAAGTGCATGTTTATATGACATCTATTAGGTCTCACTTTTCACCTGATAATATTGAAGGTATAAAAATGGGAGATGAGGTTTACTTCCATGTAACAAACTTAGAACAAGATTGGGATGTGCCACATGGATTTGCTGTAAAAGGTGCTTCAAACGCCGAGTTACTTATTATGCCAGGTGAAACAGCAACACTTTTGTGGAAGCCGGACAGAACAGGAATTTTCCCAATGTATTGTACAGATTTTTGCAGTGCATTACACCAAGAAATGCAAGGTTATATTCGCGTTTCTCCTGCAGGTAGCAGTGTGCCGATTTCATTTAGTCTAGGTAAGAATTCAAGCACTCCGAAATAATCGATATCAAAATTAAGGGAACAGATATCGTATTAAGTATCTGTTCCTTTTTTTAATGCCAACTAAATTGCAAATATTATGCGCAGCTCAAAGATTTCAATATCAACAAGGGTTTTTTGCTTAATCGGGGCATTTGCTTTAGTAATTTCATTATTCGTGCCGCTTTGGCGAATAGAACTCTCGGCGCCACAATATCCAGAAGGTTTAGTTTTATTAATTTATCCAGATAATATTGCTGGTGATGTTGATATAATCAATGGACTAAACCATTACATCGGTATGCAAACTTTACATACCGAAAACTTTGTTGAATTTACAATTTTACCTTTTCTAATAGGTTTTTTTGCATTGATAATTTTAGTGTCAGGATTAATTGGCAATAGAAAATTATTGTTCATAGTTTTTGCCCTATTTGTAATTTTTGGTATAGTTGCAATGATTGATTTTTGGAGATGGGAATACGATTACGGCCACAATTTAGACCCAAATGCAGCTATTATAGTTCCTGGAATGGCTTACCAACCGCCTTTAATCGGCTTTAAGCAACTATTAAATTTTGGAGCGTATTCTATTCCTGATATCGGCGGTTGGCTATTCATAAGTTGTGGTGCGTTGTTGTTATTTGCAGTGATAATTGAAAAAAATTTATTTAAAAAATTTACGAAATTAAAACATGTTGCTAGTGTATTATCAGTGTCAATTTTAGTTACTTCATGCAGTCCGAAAGGTCCAGAAGTAATAAACCTATATCATGATAATTGCACTTCATGTAAAATGACAATTGCTGATGCTAGATATGCCGCACAATTAATTACAAATAAAGGACGCATATACAAATTTGATGATATTATCTGTTTGATTAATTATTTAAATGATAATAAGCAGATAGCAATTGGATCGATTTGGGTAGCAGATTATAATAGCCCAACAAATTGGTTAAATGTGAATCAAGCTTACTTTATTAAATCAAAAAGCCTTCAAAGTCCAATGGGTGGAAATTCGCCTGCTTTTGAAAGTGAACAAAATGCATCATTTTATGCTGAAGTAGATACAGGGGATACCCTTACTTGGGATAAATTAATTCGACTATGAAGTTTTTAATCTTCATCCTTATTGCGGGTGCATTTTTTTGCTCAAATAGTTCATTAGGCAATACTTTGGTAGTTGGTGAATTATTGGAATATCAATCAATTAAATCTGCCATTGTGGATGCGGCGGCTGGTGATACCATTATTGTAAAGTCAGGTTTTTATAAGGAAGGTAATATTGCAATTAATAAGCCAATCACATTTATTGGGGAAAATTTTCCTATAATTGATGGTGACTGGCGATTTGAGGTGATTACCATTAAGTGCAGTAATGTAAGCATTACTGGGTTTAAAATTCAACACTCTGGCTTTGCAACATTAGATGATCCTGGTGGAATAAAAATTATGAATGCAGCAAATATTTCAATAGTTGGTAATATATTATACGATAATTTTTTTGGAGTTTATATCCAGCAAGGACATAAATGTGTAATTAAGAACAATTTAATAATTGCTTTTAATAAGGATGAACAGCAAATTGGAAATGGCATTCATTGCTGGAAAAGCGATAGCTTACAAATAATTGGAAATGATATAAGTGGACATCGAGATGGTATATATTTTGAATTTGTAACCCATTCGGTTATTTGGAGAAATGTTTCGCATGACAACATTAGGTATGGCCTCCATTTCATGTTTTCAAACGACGATAGCTACTTTACAAATATTTTTAAGAATAATGGCGCTGGCGTTGCAGTGATGTTTACTAAGAATGTAACTATGATGAATAATCATTTCGAAGAAAATTGGGGCGATGCAGCATATGGATTGTTGCTAAAAGAAATTTCTGACAGCTATATATCTGGAAACACCTTTACAAATAATACTACTGGAATTTATATGGAGGGCACAAACCGAATAAAACTTGAATGTAATGTTTTTGAGCAAAACGGTTGGGCATTGCAGATTCAAGCAAGTTGCATGGACAACGTATTAAGTAGCAACGATTTCCTTACAAATACCTTTGATGTTAGTACCAATGGCACAAATGTGCTCAATACTTTCGAACGAAATTATTGGGATAAATATACTGGTTACGATTTAAATCATGATGGTATTGGAGATGTTCCTTTTCATCCCTTAAGCATGTATTGTGTAGTTGTTGAAAATATTCCATCGGCTATGTTATTGTATAGAAGTTTCTTTGTAACGATGCTTGATAAATCAGAAAAAATGTTTCCATCAATAACGCCTGATAATTTTATTGATCTAACCCCTCGAATAGAGTCAATACTTTTATGATAGCACTACATAATATATCTAAACAATTTGGAAAATTGGAGGTGTTGAAGCATATTGAACTCTCATTTAACCAAGGAGAATGTATAGCAATAGTTGGCCCAAATGGATGTGGTAAAACTACCATGATAAAATCAATCTTAAATATGGTTATTCCAGATTCCGGACAGATTCTGTTTAACGGAATTGATATTCGCAATCATTATAAGTATAGAATGGATATTGGATATATGCCACAAATTGGTCGCTACCCTGAAAACATGAATATTGGACAGGTTATTAAAACAGTTAAACTGCTTAGAGGTAGTAATAGTAAATTAGATGATGAATTGTATATCCAATTTGGCATTGACCAATTAAAATCAAAAAAAATGGCAACACTTAGTGGTGGAACTCGACAAAAGGTAAGCGCAATTTTGGCATTTATGTTTAATCCAAAAGTTTTAATTTTAGATGAACCTACAGCCGGATTGGATCCGCTTTCTGCAGAATTACTAAAAGAAAAAATTCTAAAAGAAAAAAATAATGGTAAGCTAGTATTAATATCATCTCATCTCTTAGCCGAATTAGATGATATAGTATCAGAAGTTGTTTTTATGGAAGATGGAAACATACTTTTTCATAAAAATACGGCAATAATTAAAAAAGAAACTGGTGAACAAACTATATCAAAAGCAATTACTCGCATTTTAAAGAAATCTATTTAATGAAAAAGATTGTTTTTTTGGTTTTGATTGATATTGTTAAAAATAGGATTGTAGTTGCATACACGCTTATTTTAGCAATATTGTCATGGGGTGTTTTTATGCTAGAGGATAGCAGTAATAAGGGGTTGCTAACATTGTTGAATGTTGTTTTACTTGTTGTTCCACTTATGTCGTTGCTTTTTTCTACAATCTATTTATACAATAGCGTGGAGTTTATCGAATTATTGGTAAGTCAGCCAGTTAAGCGAAAATCTATTTGGTTAAGTCTTTACGGCGGGCTGGCCATTAGTTTAACAGGTGCATTTTTATTGGCTGTTGGCTTACCTGTATTTTTGTTTTGTGAATTTAATGCAGCCGGTATCTTGGTCATAACTGGGTGTTTAATTACATTGATATTTACTTCAATTGCCTTCCTTTCTGCCATAAGCAGTCGCGATAAAGCTAAAGGGATTGGTATTGCGATAATGTTATGGTTATACTTTGCATTGCTATTTGATGGGTTAGTGCTATTCTTGTTGTTTCAATTCGGCGAATACCCAATTGAAAAGCCAATGGTGCTCCTTTCAATTTTAAGCCCACTCGATCTTTCTCGGATTTTGAATTTGTTACAAATGGATTCATCCGCGCTAATGGGATACACGGGCGCAATCTTTAAAAATTATTTTGGTACTGCAATAGGAATGGTTGTTGCATTTATGGTGTTGGCAGCATGGACCATAATTCCATTGTTTATTTCTTTAAAAATATTCAATAAAAAAGACTTATGAAACTAAAAGAAGCTTTGCTTAAGCTAGACAAATCGAGCCATCCAGTAGCTACAATTCTTGCTAATGATGAGCACTTAAAAGTATATAGCATTTTATTTAAAATTGGTATGGTCATGAGCAATCACAAAACGTCGAACCATGCTGTATTATACGTCCTTAGTGGGACTGTTGTTTATCGTGATGCGGAATCTATTATAGAAGTGAATCATTTTGAAGAATTTCATATCATACCTGAGATAGTGCATTCAATTACTGCAAGCACTGACGCAACTTGTTTACTCATTCAAAGTAGCTAATATTATGAAGAATGATATCCAAAATCGAAAAGATATCGAAAAGTTGGTTGATGTCTTTTATGATAAAGTGAAAGCAGATTCAACAATTGGTTATTTTTTTACAGAAATAGTAAAAGTAAACTGGGATAAGCATTTGCCCCGTATGTACGATTTTTGGGAAAATATATTGTTTCAGTCTGGTACATTTACCGGTAATCCAATGGCCCGACACCAACAAATTAGCGAGCAAAGCAAAATCACAGATGCCCATTTTGCACAGTGGATTTTTTTATTTGACGCTGCAGTTGATGAGTTATTTGAAGGAGATAACGCGCTTCTAATTAAGCAACGAGCTAAAAGTATTGCTTTTATTATGCTTTCTAAAGTAAATAAATAATGGATCATATTTTATTAATTATACATATATTCGCAGCAACTATTTGGGTTGGCGGGCATTTGATTATTACTTTGCGAATTTTGCCAGCAACATTAAAAACCCGAAATATTGACGGATTAATAGAATTTGAAAAGAAGTATGAAGTAATTGGTTTGCCTGCATTATTGCTACTAGTAACAACGGGAGTTTGGATGTCTATCAATTATAATGTTTTACCAAGTAGCTGGTTTTCATTTTCGTCTGGCATTGAAACTGTAGTGTCTTGCAAGTTAATACTATTGGCGCTTACCTTGGGTTTAGCAATTCATGCGAGATTATTTCTAATACCTCGTCTAAAACCAGAAAGGTTGATAGCTCTAACAATACATATTTTTGTTGTTACTGCCATTGGTATTTTAATGCTTATTTTGGGAACTTTTGTAAGATATGGAGGAATCTAAAAGGCGCAACTAAACTAGTCGCGCCTTATCAAACAAAAATGAAAATATTTATTCGGCAGAAGGCAGCAATACCTCATTAATTACATGTATTATGCCATTTGAAGTAGGAATACTTGCAATAATTTCTGCAGTTCCATTTACATAAATCTTATTATTTTTAATTGATATTGTAATTTTTTGCCCACTTACTTGTTCAAATTTTTGCCCATCATTTAAATATTCGGTTTTTAAAACCCCAACATAAGTGTGATATTCTAGTATTGCTTTTAAATCTTCAATCTTGGCAGGCTCTAGTAAACCTTCAACTGTTCCTTTTGGAAGTTTGTCAAATGCTTCATTAGTAGGTGCATATACAGTAAATGGTCCAGCATTGCTTAGCGCATCAACTAATCCTGCGGCCTTCACTGCTGCTACCAATGTAGTATGGTCTTTACTTCCAGCAGCAACTTGAACAATATTTGGACTCGAAACATCATCTTTAACACCTGATTGGCCAACTGTCGTTGTTGCGTTAGGCGCTGATCCAATTTCTTTATCTATTGGTGTGGAATTGTTGCATGCTGATAACACAATTGAAGCAATCAGCAATCGGGTAAATTGAATTTTCATAATAGTTTATTTTAAGTACTAAGGTAGCTCGGTACTAAAAAATCAGTTATGATTCAAATCATATTTTTCTAATACCTGCGTATTTTATTTGGGAGATAAAAAGAATGGCAATACTGGCAACAATTAAAGCAGTAAAACTCACTAATATATAGTCTATTTTTGGAATAACAGTGTAGCTCAAAGATGCAATTCCCTGTATTGCCAATGCAAGTTCATATACTATAACACTTGCTAAAAATAGCGATATGCCAATGGAAGTCATTTTATTCACCACCAATAATTTTGTTGTATAAGCATATGTAATAAGAAACATTGAAATGATGCCGATTAACACTAAATGTAAATAGGCAATAACAATAGATCGGAATCCAAATGCCAATGTACTTACAAATGGAATTACAGAACAAAGCTGAAGGGTAAACTTAATAGTTAACGCCGTAGCTATAAATGCAAATATTATCTTTGCTATCAAGTTATTGCCGAGTTTAGTTAATGCTTGATTTTTTCTGAAATATAATAGCAATACAATCCATGCATAAAACTGACCAGCAGCAGCAAGCGCAACTGAGCCATAAATTAATATTGGTAATTCTCTCCATAACACCGAAAGCCCGAAAGCAGGTATGCAACTGAGTGAAAAGTACCAAAAAACAGCATCGGGCATTTTAGGTAATGCTAACTTAGATTGCATGTAATGAACTATTATGCCCATGCAAGCAAAAAAGAACCATCCGTTATATTGAAAATGTAAATACCAATAAATGGATGACAAATAAGCTTCTTGGTGGATATCCCTAACTACCATCATGTAAACCAAAACGACTGTTCCAAATGTTGATAAAAGAAGAAATAGGAAAGAAATGATAAACCAGTTTTTACCAGAAATTAATTTCAATCCACTTAAATCTTTCAAATAGAAAAATGCAAAAATTAAACTTATAATTATTGATGCCGTTGAAAAAATAATAGAAACAGTATTATATCCATTTGCTAAAAATGCCAAAAGCATTCCATAGGCGGTAAATAGATTTAGTCCTAAAATCCAATTGTAGGTCTTAAACCTGCGACCACCAGTGTAGGGCAGTAAAATGCCAACCATTATAAGCATTATTGCTTGAGATAGCCATCCTGCAAAAGCAAAATGAGAATGACCATTTTGTAAATTTTTTTGATCAAAATAAGGGAAATCAAATCCTATTTTATACCGCATAATTGCGCCGATAACCGCCACTATTAAAAAATTAAAAATAGATATAAGGAACCATTTCTTAGCCGGAAAATTTAACATTTTAGATATATAATTTTCTATTTATTATTTCGACCTGTTTTCTACTGCGCATCACCGATAGAGTCCTTATAACTGTTTCAACTCGCAATCCAGTGAAATTTGCAATTTCTTGTCGAGTAAAAGGGATTAAAATTTTTTCATTTGTTGCATTGTGGCTCTTGCGATAGTTGTTTAAAAACGATAACAGTCGCTCTTCGGGTGTGTGATTCATTACAGCCTTAGCTGTTGAAGCCTTGGAATAAACTTTGTGAGCAAGTAATGTTAGAAATGTTTTTTGAATAGCAGGATATTCATCCAATATGTTTAAGAATATTTCTTTAGATAATCTTAAAACAATTGTATCCTCAATCGCCATTGCAGAGGCGGGATAGCGTTCATTAATAAATAACGGCGGTTCACCAAATGATTGACCTTCACTAAAATTTCCCTGAACATATTCTCTGCCCATATCATTAATATTTGACATTTTTACTTGTCCCTTTTCAACTTGAAAATAAAAAAGTGCTTCATCTCCTTCATAAAAAACAAACTCACCTTTCCTGTATTTTTTATAAATAGCACCCCATGATATTAAGATATCAGCATCCATCTTTGCAAATTATTTTAGGTAATTAATACAAATATACATTTGCACTTTGAATTATTGACATTTCTATTTATTAAAGTGTCATTGTAACCCCAAATTAATTTGGTTGATATTTAATACAAATTTTCGCATTTATATTCTTTTAAACTTATGATTTCAATCATATCTATTTAACGTTGTCAATAGGAGTCGCTCCATTCTATAAATATATTGAAAAATTCTTCAGAAATTATTTGCCACCATAAAAGCCTGACACCAAAAGTAATTTTCTATGTTGTAAATGTTTTAACAATCATCGATTTGCAATTTCTTCACAAATCATTATTAACACCTTCATAGCCCTGTTTCACCCCAATTGCCTACCTTTGCTAAAAATAACCTTTTCCATGTCAGATATTAACCAATTAAAGCGAATTTGTTCGCAGGTAAGAAGAGATATAGTTCGTGAAGTTTACCAATGCCAAAGCGGACATCCTGGTGGTTCATTAGGGTGCACCGAGTTTTTTGTGGCGCTCTATTTTGAAGTATTAAGACACAATCCGAATTTTAATATGAATGGCAATGGTGAAGATTTGTTTTTCCTTAGCAATGGTCATATTTCACCAGTTTGGTATAGTGTTTTGGCACGTAGCGGCTATTTCCCAATTGAAGAGCTCAATACCTTCAGAAAATTAAACACAAGATTGCAAGGGCATCCAACAACTGCAGAGCACTTGCCAGGAATTCGCATTGCAAGCGGATCGCTAGGCCAGGGAATGAGCGTAGCTATTGGCGCGGCACAAGCTAAAAAATTGAATGACGATACCCATTTGGTTTATACTTTACATGGAGACGGCGAATTACAAGAAGGTCAAATTTGGGAAGCTGCCATGTATGCCGCTCATGCCAAAGTGGATAATCTTATCTCGACCGTTGACTGGAATGGTCAGCAAATTGATGGCCCAACTAAAAAAATAATGGATCTTGGCGACCTTAAAGCAAAATTTGTTGCCTTCGGTTGGGATACATTAGTATGTGAAGATGGAAATAATATGGAAACCCTGTTAACCTCAATCGAAGATGCCAAATCTAGAGCTGGTAACGGCAAACCGGTTATGATTTTGATGAAAACAGCAATGGGTAAAGGTGTCGACTTTATGGAAGGCAGCCACGAATGGCATGGTATTGCACCAAATAAAGACCAACTTGAAAAGGCAATGGCCCAGTTAGAAGAAACACTTGGCGATTATTAAAAGCATTTAAAATACTGGTAATTTATTTTTGCCCTACAAGTTGTAAATGCAATACCAATGCAGTAACTTTTCATCATGAATAACCCTAAAATTGTTTTTTCAACAGCAAGGTTAAATAAACTGAAAAGTTATGCAGCATTGTCAACAGCCTTTTTAGCAATTTACAGCAATGGAAACAGCCAAGTAGTATATCAAGATGTAAATCCCGATTTAAATGTATTTCTTGATGATGTTCCACTTGATATAAATGGTGATGGCAGTAATGATTTTAAACTCGTATTTCTTTCAGAATCGTTCGCGAGTTTTGCACCTAATGAATTAAAAGTTAGAATAAATCCGCTTGGTGATAATCAAATTGCCTATTCATTTCAAACAATTCCCATAACCTATTCAGGCTCACCGTATGCTACTTATTTTGGTGGCGCTACACAAATACTATTTACCAATGTACCCGTGTTAAATGAAGGAGATTTAGTTAATGCTGATCTCGACTTTCATTTAAATATTGGTGTGCTATACGAAAAATTGTTTTTCTATATCTATAGTAGTTATAATGTGCAACCGTTTATTGGAGGAAATTGGAATGGCGTAACAGACCATTTTGCAGCAATAAAGTTATATAACGATGACACAGACGCGTATCATTTTGGTTGGATGCGATTAAGTGTAAATGCTGAAACAGGTATAATACTTAAAGATTATGCATTCGAACTTTCTCCTGAAACACCAATTACTACTGCAATAAATCAATATTCAATTGAATGGATTACAGCTGGCGATTTTGGCATAACAGGCACGGCAAGCGATTTGCAATTTAATTTTAATGCCGCGGGCGATGAAGCAGATATCACAACTTATAAAGTAATTTGTGTGAAATCTACTATCGACGATTTTGATGTTACAACGGCTGATGCTTTGCCAGCAGATCGCTATGTAGAAATTATTCCAGATGGCAGTGTAAACTATGCACAAGCATTTCCGGAAATTAGTTATGATAGCGATGGCGATTTAATTATTGCTGGACAAGAATACAAATTATTTGTATTAAATGTGATGCAACCTGCAATTAATTATGCTAATATACTTTCAACACCAACAAATAATTTCACCTTACTCAATATTGTTGAAACTGCAAATGATTTATCGCTGGCAGATATAAATAATTATGGTAATGGTACCGATATTAGAATAAATTTTAATCCAGCAAATACTGAACAAGGTATCGCCGAATATAGAATTTGTATTACACAAAAAGATGCTGCAGATTTATTTACTTTAGACGATGCATTGTTGCTTTCTGCAGATAGATACACTGTTGTATTGCCAGGCGCAGAAAATTATGAAGTTTTTTTACCTGCCGATGCATTAGATACTGATGGAAATACTATTCAGCCAAATCGATATAAGGCATTTATTGTAAGTATGCCCGATGGCACAACTGTAAATGTTCCTTCAATTACACTAGTTTCAAATGTAGTATTATTGGAGATGGAAACGGCTGTTGTAAATGCACCATTATTAGCAGACATTGCCGAAACAGGAACTGGCAGCGACATCAGCATTATTTTTAGCAATCCCGCATTTGAGCAAACAGTTGAAACGTATCGTGTTTTTTTAGTTGATTTTGCAACGGCTTTTGATTTTAATTTAGCCGCAGCTCAATTATCGCTCAATTTTATCGAGATAATACCAAATGAAACTGATATTGAAATAATAGGCGATGCAACAATGGTCGATAGTGAAGGAAATCCAATTACTTGGGGTGTTCCTTATTATGCATACATTTTAGCGGTTGCGGGAGAGTTTGGTATTAATGATACGCTTTCGGCTCCAAGCAATCAGCTTATTCTTAACTTCCCAGTAATAATTGATATTACATCAACCAATAACTTTCAGCCTCAAATTTTTGCTACATACAATGCTATTCAAATCAACTTAAACCAAGAAAGTAGTAATGCTCAATTTAGGCTGCTTGACCTTACAGGAAGAATAATTATTGAACAACAATTAACACAAACGGTAACAACAATTCCTGTTGATGTTACAGCAGGCACTTATTTGATACAAGTAATCGATTCGAATAAATACTATAACTGTAAAATAGTTTTGGGTAATTAAACCCAGAATAAGCAATGGAAGGCCTAACATCTTATAGTTTGTAATAAAATCAGATGTTCCCTAGCAATAATATGCTCATCACAAATTGTTTGCAATACAGGTTAAACCCAACTAAATCAATAGTTTGATTGATTTGCTAATGTCTATTGATTAATTTGAGTTAAAAGTTAGTCCGCTTATTTCACTGCTTTCACAAAAGTATACACCACTGTTAACCACTGTTAACTCTAATTTTTAGCCAAATTGAAGAAAACGGCAGCATTTTTGTTTATTTGCAATGGGTCAAAACCTATTTTGCTCAATAAAACCTTGAAGATGTTCGTTTTATAAGGCTTATGAGCACATAAATGATGAGAAACCTGATCATCCTGTTGTTAGTATTTTCATGCTTTACCGCATTAGCCCAAACCAAACCAATTGGTGAAGCAAAGCGCATTCTTATCCTTTTAGATGGAAGTGGAAGCATGGCTGACCCTTGGAATGGCACCAATAAATGGGAGGTAGCCAAGAAAATGGTTGTGAAAACGATTGATAGCATCCAAAAAGCTGACCCAGAAGTACAAATCGGATTGCGCGTTTTTGGCCATCAACAACCCCGCGCTGCCTACGATTGTAAAGATTCAAAATTAGAGGTGGCAATTACCAAAAATGCTGGCCTGTTAGTGAAAAATGCGCTGAACCGAATTACACCACAAGGATATACGCCAATTGCTTATTCGCTTTTTTTAGCCGCTGGAGATTTTATTTCTATTGAAGGAACAAATTCCATTATCTTAATTACAGATGGCATAGAAAATTGTGAAGGAGACCCATGTGCAAGTTCACAAGCGCTACGCGATAAAAAAATTACCCTCAAACCGTTCGTTATAGGTTTAGGATTAACCGAACGCGACAAAAAGAATTTCGATTGTATTGGAAATTTTTATGATGCTGGTGATGAAAAATCTTTTTCGAATGCTATGAGTATTGCAATTTCGCAAGCATTAAATATTACAACAACACAAATTAATTTGTTGGATGCATTCGGCTTGCCAGTTGAAAAAAATATTGAAATAACATTGTATGACCATTTAACTGGTGAGGTTAGGTATAATTACGTGCACACACCCGATATTAAAAATCAACCAGATACGTTATTTCTGAATCCAATTGGATTATATGATATTGTTGTACACTCAACACCTATTGTTAAAATGAATGAAGTTGAATTAACGCCAGGTAAACATAATATTATTGGAATTGATGTTCCACTCGGAACATTTTATGTTGCTGAAGGAAGTGGCACAATTTTCAGCGAAAAACAATGCGTTGTTCGAAATAATACAACCGGTGAAATTATTTACGTTCAGAATTTTAATACTAAGCAAAAATATGTTGCTGGCACTTATGATATTGACATACTAACAATTCCCAGATTGCGTTACGAAAATTATGAAATTAAAGGTGGTATAGAAAATAAAATTGATGTGCCTTTGCCTGGTACGTTAAGCTTAACTTCTACTGAAAGTAAAATTTATAGCATTTTTGTTGTTAAGCAAAACAAGTTGGAAAAGATTTATGAGGGAAGTTTATCAGGTACTACAACAATGATTTCTTTACTCCCTGGCGATTATAAAATTTATAGCCGTTCTAATATCAAAAAATACGCAGCTAATACAAAAGATATTTCAATTACAATTAAGAGTTCAAAAACTTCAATTATAAAAATTTGAATAAACTGCAAACATATCTTTGTCGCACCTTATTAGTAATTTTTATTTTACTTGTTGGAAATAAGCTTACTGCTCAAACAGCTCAAGCCACACGTGTGCTGTTTGTTTTGGATGCTAGCCGCAGTATGCTGCAAACCTGGGAACGAGAATCAAAAATGAGTGCGGCCAGAGCTGTAGTTAACGGCATTGCCGATAGCTTAAACAATATGGCAAATGTGCAAATGGCTGTGCGAGTTTATGGACATCAAAGTCCACAACCACTTAACGATTGTGAAGATTCGAAATTGGAAATTGCATTTAGAAATAAAAATGCTGCGGCCATTAAAACGCGTATCGAAAATATTCGTCCGCAAGGTGTTACGCCAATTGCCTATTCAATAGAGCAAACACTTACCGACTTCGGCGATGATGCAAAAAACTATAGAAATATTCTCATTTTAGTTAGTGATGGATTCGAATCATGTGGATTAAATCCATGTGAAGTGGTACAGCGATTAAAAAATATGGGTGTTGTCACCAAGTCGTATGTTATTGGTTTAGGAATCGATGCAACACAATATTCTGAATTTTCTTGTATGGGCGAGTTTATTAATATCGAAAATGAAAAAGGGACAGAATTGGTAGTTAATTCAACCATAGCAAAATTATTTAATTCGGTATTTATTCGTGTCGATCTTTTAGACGAAAACAGCAAGCCTGAAGAAACAGATATGCTGATGACATTTTATGATGCGGATACTAAAATGCCAAAATTTAATTATTATCATACCATTAATCCGAAAGGCAATCCTGACACTTTAACATTAGACCCTTCGCTTACTTATGATATGCAAGTGCATACCACACCAGAAATAATTAAGAAAGATGTTAGTTTAAATGCAGGCAAGTTTAATATTATTACGCAACCATCTCCGCAGGGATTTTTAACAGTGGAAGTTCGCGGTGAAGCATTTAAAGGAAAAATAAATTGCATTATCAAAAAGGATAAAAATATTGTTACGGCTCAGGTTTCTGATGTATCACAAAAATTATTAATTGGTTTATATAATATTGAAGTATTAACCATTCCAGTAATTACAGTTGACAATGTGCTAGTTGAGCAAGATAAAACCACTACCATCGAAATTGCTGCTCCTGGATATGTTTCATTCAACAAAAATGAACCCATTGCAGGCGGTATATATGAATATAGAGATAATAAAGTGGTTGAAATATACGAATTAGGTGAAGTTAATTTAAAAGAAACACTTGCTATTCAACCCGGAAAATATAAGGTTATTTATCGTTATATCTCCAAAAAAGACATGGATGCTACCAAAGAAATAGATTTTGAAGTAATTAGCGGCACTTCACTTATGGTAAGACTGTAACTTTGCCTTATCTTCGCATCAGATTTTGGAAAAACTGAAATCTACAAACCCAAAAATTGCTGTTTTGATCAACGTAGATTATACCAATCAAAAAGATACACGCTCCGGATTTGGTGCTGGTATTTTGGAAGCTGCTAAAGCTAATTCGCAAGTAGTAGCGCTCTGCGCCGACCTAGTCGGTTCGCTTAAATTGGAAGCTTTTATAAAGGAATTTCCGGACCGGTTCTTTCAATGCGGAATTGCAGAAGCAAACATGACAGGCATGGCAGCCGGCCTTACTATAGGTGGAAAAATTCCATTTGCGTGCACTTTTGCCAATTTTGCAACAGGCAGGGTTTATGATCAAATCCGACAATCAATTGCTTATTCTAATAAGAATGTGAAAATTGCTGCATCACACGCTGGCGTTACGCTTGGTGAAGATGGTGCAACACACCAAATTTTGGAAGACATTGGTTTGATGCAAATGTTACCCAATTTTGTTGTAATGAACCCATGCGATTACAATCAAACCAAGGCTGCAACTATTGCTGCTGCGGAATATGATGGTCCGGTTTACTTGCGTTTTGGCCGACCAAAATGGCCGATTTTTTATCCTGCTGACGCAAAATTCGAAATTGGTAAAGCATGGAAAATTCAGGATGGAAAAGACGTTTCAATTTTTGCAACGGGGCATTTGGTTGTGAAAGCAATTGAAGCAGCAAAAATTTTAGAAGAAAAAGGTTACTCAGTTGACCTCATAAATATTCATACAATTAAACCTCTCGATCTTCCAGCAGTCATACAATCTGTAAGCAAAACAAGATGTGTTGTTACAGCTGAGGAGCACCAGATTATTGGAGGGCTTGGAAGCGCAATTGCCAAAGTAGTGAGTGAAAACACTCCAGCACCGATTGAATACGTTGGTGTTCACGATAAATTTGGTGAAAGTGGAACCGCCGAGCAGTTACTTACCAAATATGGTATGAGCACCCAACATGTTGTGGATGCCGCTCTCAAAGTAATAGCACGCAAGTAATTGCGTAATAGTTTGTCTTTATTTTGAAGGCAGATTGGCTAACTTGGAGGTTGATGACGGATAAGGAAATCATACAGTTATGTCTTAATGCAACAACACGAGAACTAGGCTATAAAAAGCTGGTGGCAGTGTATTCCAAAAAGTTGTATTGGCATGTTCGCCGTATGGTAACCAATCATGATGATGCAAACGATGTTGTGCAAAATTGCTTTATTAAAATTTGGAAGGGATTACCCAACTATCGCGAAGAAAGTAAATTGTATACATGGCTGTACCGCATCGCTTCAAACGAATCAATCACCTTTATTAATGAGAAATATCGCAGAACGAGCATTGCAATTGATAATGACGTAGCACAATATACAGCTAACCTCAATAGCGACCCATGGTTTGATGGCGATGAAACTCAAGTGCAATTGCAACATGCCATCGACAGCTTGCCCGATAAACAAAAACAGGTTTTTATTATGCGCTATTACGATGAATTGAAATATGAAGAAATGGAAGCGGTTTTAGGAACTTCTACAGGGGCACTTAAAGCAAGTTATCATCATGCTGCAAAAAAAATAGAAGCTTTTCTAAAAGCCACATTAAACCATGAATAAAATATAATGTCAAACCTTAAGTTGATTGAATTAGTAAATTATAAAAAAGCTATTTGTAACAAAAAGCAATTATGGATCCAATAAACGACAAATTAAAAAACCTGCTTGATAACAAAACCTTGCGCGTACCAGATGGCTATTTTGAACGTTTGGAGCATGATATTTTAAACAATATCACTAACGATGAATTTGCGGAAATTACTAATAAAAAGCAATCGCCGATTATAAAAAGGTTGTTTATTTTTACTGCGGTTGCCGCTACAATTACCTTTGCTTTTTTTGCTGTTAATTGGCTAGTAAAAAGCAATGCAAACAATAAGGGTGTTGCGTTTGCAAATATGAGTAATCTTGAATTAGATAATTATATGAATGAGCAAATTGCATCGCTAAGCATTGATGATTTATACGGTTATCTTATTCAAAATGTAAATCAACTAAATACCGAAGTATTATTTAATTCAACCTATTCAGATGCAAGCCAAATTGACAAGTCCATTACAGGCGATTTGCATGAACAAGTGTTTGATGCGGATGTATTGAATGCTTTGGTGGAATCGTCTCAGTCTAACAATGATGAAAAATTATTGGAAACAGTTGACGATGAACTTTTGCAGGAATATTTAAATGATGCAACAATATTTGAAAATCTTGGCTTATAAAATTTATTAATAACCTAACTACATAATTATTATGAAAAACGCAATCATTTTTTCTATACTTTTAATCACGGCAGCTGCCGGATTTTCGCAAGGGCCTCCTGGACCACCTCCCGTTGATGAAGAAAAAATTGAAGCATTACGCATTGCATTTCTAACTAGGTATCTGGATTTAAGTGTAGAAGAAGCGCAAAAATTTTGGCCTGTATATAATAAAATGCAAGATGAAATAAAGGTAATTATCAATAAAGAAAAAGATTTGCGTTCTGGCAAGCAAATTGATAAAATGACGGATGAAGATTTAACTAAAATGATTAACGAACATTTTGACAACGAGCAGAAATTGTTGGATATCAAAAAGAAATATGCCGAAGAATTTAAAAAAGTTTTAGTGCTCAAAAAAGTAGCCTTATTGGCCGATGCCGAAAATGAATTCAAACGTGAAATGATTAAACATGCAAGAGATAAACAAGGTCCTCCAGGTGGCAAACCAGGTGGTGGGCCAAACCCCGGCGAATAAATTAAAAAAGTGTCGCAAATAGACACCTTTATTCTATTAGTGAAACTATTAAACCGTCGGATTTCTGGCGGTTTTTTGTTTTCTACAACGTTTAGCCCAACTTAATCAATAGACAATAGCAAATTGACCAAACTATTTATTTATTTGGGCTTACCCTAATTAGCAAACAATGAGAAAGGATCAATTTATTGGTATGAAACATTTGTTTTTATTGCAATATGTAATTTGTTATGATTTCCATTGCTTAATCTGGGTTTAGCATAAGTCACAATTTAATACTTGCTTCATGTCGCCTAAAAACGTACCTTTGCCTTAAACATATTTTTCGATGCCATATAATACCCAGCTTCCAAAGCTGATCCTAGGTGAATACGGTCGCCATGTGCAACAACTGGTTGATTTCGCAGTAAAAATTGAAAATGATGAAGAGCGCAATAATCTTGTGCTCGATATTATTGATATGATGGGAACAATGAACCCAACCCTTAGGAATGTTGAAGATTTTCGCCATAAGTTATGGGACCACATTTATATGATGAGTGATTTCAAACTTGTTGCGAATTCACCATACCCTGTTCCAGAGCGTGAAACCTTGATGCGTAAAAACATCAAACTCAAATATCCTAGACAAAGTATCAAGTTTGCCCACTACGGTAAAAACATTGAATCATGCGTTAATAAAGCAATGACTATAGAAGACCCTTTGGTTCGTCAGGAGTTTGCTCAAGTTATTGGTAATTATATGAAGCTAGTTTATCAAAACTGGAATCGTGATAATGTTAACGATTTAACTATTAAGCAAGATCTCGAAAGTTTGAGCAATGGTCAGTTGCAATTAGATGAGGACAGCGATTTAGATTCTTTAACTAAGTCTTCAGCTCGTCGTCAGGTAAATCAACCTACACAGCAAAATAGACCGAATAACGGTGGCGGCAGAAACTTTAAACGCCATGGACAAAATCCTAATTACAAGAATTTCAAAAAGAATCGTTAATGAACGCATTTGAAATCACTGGAGGTAAGCGTCTCAAAGGAGAAATTGTTCCTCAAGGTGCCAAAAACGAAGCATTGCAAGTAATTTGCGCTGTTTTGCTCACGAATCAAAAAGTTACTATTCATAATATTCCTGATATCAGAGATGTGAATTTTCTGATTGAATTACTTGCCCAAATGGGCGTAAAAGTATATCGTATTGATGCGCATACTTGCGAATTTTGCGCCGACGACATCAATATGGCCTACATCAATAGCGATGAATTTATCAACCAAAGCCGCAAAATGCGTGGTTCGGTAATGGTTATGGGTCCGCTTTTAGCAAGATTTAAACATGCCACTTTGTCAAAACCAGGTGGCGATAAAATAGGCCGTCGTAGATTAGATACGCATATTATCGGCTTCATGAAATTAGGGGCACATTTTAACATTGAAACTGGTGCAATTAGTGCCGAACGGTTAAAAGGTGCTTATATTTTATTAGATGAAGCATCGGTAACCGGAACTGCAAATATTGTTATGGCTGCTGTGCTCGCTGAAGGTAGAACTACAATTTACAATGCAGCTTGTGAGCCTTACCTGCAGCAACTTTGCAATATGTTGGTGCAAATGGGCGCAAAAATTACAGGTATTGGCTCTAATATGTTACACATAGAGGGAGTTGAACAATTAATTGGCTGTGAGCATCACATTTTGCCAGATATGATTGAAATTGGCAGTTTTATTGGCTTGGCGGCAATGACTAAAAGTGAAATCACTATAAAGAATGTACGTTTTGATATGCTTGGCGTAATTCCGGAAGTTTTCGGTAAACTTGGCATCAAAATGGAGTTGAGAAACGATGACTTATATATTCCTGCACAAGATATTTATGAAATTCAAAATTTCCTCGACGGCTCAATATTAACCGTTGCAGATGCGCCTTGGCCAGGGTTTACTCCCGACTTAATAAGCATTATTCTTGTTGTTGCCACACAAGCAAAAGGCAGTGTGCTCATTCACCAAAAAATGTTTGAAAGCAGATTGTTTTTTACTGACAAACTCATAGAAATGGGGGCCCAAATTATTTTATGCGACCCACACAGAGCTACAGTTATTGGACTTGAAAGAAAAAACACCCTCCGCGGAATTGAAATGACTTCTCCTGATATTCGTGCTGGTGTTGCCTTGCTTATTGCAGCTTTGTCGGCCGAGGGGAAAAGCATTATTAATAATATCGAACAAATTGACAGAGGGTATCAATACATCGATAAAAGACTACAAGCAATTGGTGCAGAAATCCAAAGAATTTAAGGGCACAAATGCAACTATTTTAAGCTACAATAAGTCTATTGTTGTTGAAAGGTAGTTTCACATTTGGTCAACTTGTGGCGATCTTTACCACTCGATTAAATTTTGTTCGCACATTCCCCTTAAATTTCAGTGCACACACGCTGAATGTTGAATGCAATCTTTTCTAATATGAAGACACAATTTATCTATTTAGGTATTGCAATACTAATGTTGGTTGGCGCTTGTAAAGTAAGTGCACCAATTGTTGGGCTACAAGCTGGAAATTTAGCGCCAGAAATTAGCGCGAGTAAAGCAGACAACTCAATTGCCAAGCTCAGTGAGATGCGTGGAAAGCTTGTTCTGGTTGAGTTTTGGGATTCAAACAATACCAGTGCGAAAAAAAATCATTTTGAAATACAGCGCATGTATATGAAATTTAAACAAACTGAATTCAAAGAAGGAACCGGGTTTGATATTTACAGTATTTCAATTGATTCCGATAAAGCGCTTTGGGAAAAAACTGTAGCGGCTGAAGGTACAACATGGGCAACAAATGTAATTGATACCAAAGCATGGAATGCGCAACCTGTTTTAGATTATAAAATTGCATCTCTGCCGAAGTATTTCTTAATTAACGGTAAAGGTGAAATCATCAATCACAATATTTTAACTACAGATTTAGAACAAATTCTAACCAAACTAAAAGATTAATAATGCAAGAGTCGTCTCCTCGATTTTCCACCAAACTCCACACATTTTTTATAGTTGCCATTATTGCAATTACTTCGATTACTACTTTTACAGGTTGCTCAGGAAGTGAAGCGACAACCTTGACTTCGGGGTTAGCCACCGGAACTTCATCACCGGAAATTATTACCCAAGATGCCAATAATAGATGGCTGCAGCTATCTGCACTTAAAGGTACTTACGTATTAGTGGAATTTTGGGAATCAGGTAATGCTGATGCCAGACGCAATCACATAGAAATGGAACGCTTGTATAAGAAATACCAGCATGAAGATTTTAAGAATGGCAAAAACTATAGTGTTTACAGTGTTTCTTTAGATACCGACAAAAATAAATGGTTGGCAGCCGTAACCGCTGATAACGTTTCCTGGAATTGCCAAACAATTGATACAAAATCATGGAATGCCCAAGCTGCACTCGATTTCGGTATAAACTATCTCCCCAAATACTATTTATTGGATGGAGATGGCGTTGTAATTAAAAAGAATATTTTGATTGGCGAGCTGGAATCTATTCTTAACGAGCACCTACACTAATCACTCACCTGCTGTTGTTAATTATTATTATCGTGTCAATTTGGCAATAAATGCCCGATGGCAGTATTTTTGACCTCCGATTTGGCCGCTGGATTGCACAGGGGTGAATGCAACTTTGTCATAAACACTCAACTTTAATAGATATGGAAGAGCAAGATATAAAAAATGAAGCGGCTGCAAGCGAGGATACTAACCTCGATGAGCAAGAAATCACACTGCCTATTGAAGGCGAAATAATTGATGACAGCGCATCGATGCTGAAAGAACTAGAAGCGCAAAAAGATAAATATATCAGACTGCTTGCTGAGTTCGAAAACTTTAAACGCCGAACTTCAAAAGAGCGGATTGAGCAATTTAAAACTGCAGGTCTAGAAGTTATTAAAGATTTACTGCCATCATTAGATGATGTTGACAGGTCTGAGCAGGTTGTAGCCGATGCAAAGGATATTGAAGCAGTTAAAGCAGGTATTAAACTTATCAGCGAAAAATTTAGAAATACACTTTTAAATAAGGGGTTAAAAGAAATTAATTGCAAAGGCTTGGAATTTAATACAGATATGATGGAAGCTATAACTGAAATTCCAGCGCCTACAGATGATTTAAAAGGTAAAGTTGTTGATGTATTGGAGAAAGGATATACATTAAATGACAAAATTATTCGTTACGCGAAAGTTGTAATTGGAAAATAATAAACGCAGTATTTAAAATTTGAAAATTAATCCCATTCGGGAATATCATGGCGAAAAGAGATTTTTACGAAATATTAGGAGTAACAAAATCATCTACTCCTGAAGAAATTAAAAAGGCTTACCGAAAAATGGCCCTACAGTTTCACCCTGATAAAAATCCGGGAAATAATGAAGCGGAAGAAAAATTCAAGGAAGCTGCCGAAGCGTATGAAGTTTTAAGCGATCCACAAAAAAAAGCTAAATACGATCAGTTTGGTCATGCAGGTGTTGGTGGTGCAGGAGGCGGTGCGCAACACATGAATATGGACGATATTTTTAGCCAGTTCGGAGATGTTTTCGGTGAATCTGTTTTTGGCGATTTTTTTGGCGGTGGCGGAAGAAGAGGTCAACGGTCAAGAGGAATTAGAGGAAGTAATATTCGAATTAAAGTAAAGCTCACTTTAAAAGAAGTTGCTGAAGGAACACGCAAAACTATTAAGGTAAAAAAATATGTTGTTTGTGATGTATGCACCGGCACCGGAGCAAAAGATGCATCGAGTGTAAGTACTTGCAAAACATGCAATGGGCAAGGTCAAGTTCGCCGTGTTCAAAATACTATTCTTGGACAAATGGCTACAACACAAACTTGTCCAACTTGCCATGGTTCAGGCCAGCAAATTACAGCTACCTGTAATAAATGTCATGGTGATGGCAGAGTTTATGGTGAAGACACTATTAATATTGATATACCTGCAGGTGTGCACGAAGGAATTGAACTTTCAATGAACGGAAAGGGAAATGCAGGTGAAAAAGGTGGGCCAAATGGCGATTTATTAATCTCAGTAGAAGAAGTAAAAGATACAGATTTAAAACGCGAAGGCAATCACGTTTTGTATGATTTGTATATCAGTTTTGCAGACGCCGCATTAGGAACAAAAGTAGAAGTGCCAACAATAGATGGAAAAGTACGCGTAACTATTCCAGAAGGAACACAAAGTGGTCACATTATGCGCTTAAAAGGAAAAGGTTTACCAGGACTAAATACTTATGGGAAAGGCGATCAAATAATTGAAGTACATATCTGGGTTCCACGTAAACTTTCATCCGAAGAACGTAAAACGCTAGAGAAATTACAATCAGCAAAAAACTTTATTCCAGACATCAACGAAACCAGAAAAGAAAAAGGTTTTTTTGACAAAATGAAAGATATGTTTTAACTCCACTTAATTAAAAGCACTGCACTTCGCCTGCTTTTGATTCCCTACCCTAGGACCCCTCACGGGATTAATTGATTTTTTTAAAGGCGTGAGTAGACACTGTGGGAACATGTTGACCGATTTCTTATTCAACGCTACTCAGAAACATCCAAAAAACCAAAACTCTCATCGCCATTTAATTCGGCAATCAGTTCTGGTAGATTTACTAAGCGTTGCACGCCGCTGCTCATGGTTTTCAGCATTACTTTTTGTTCTGCCATTTCATTAGAACCAATTACGGCACAGTATGGAATTTTTTTATCGTCAGCGTATTTGAATTTTTTACCTGATTTAGCATTTAGGTCGGGATAAACTTCACAGCGAATATTTTCATAGCGCAGTAAACGAGCACTTTCTACGGCAAATTTTTCGGCATCATCATCCATCGGAATAAATAATACTTGTGAGTTGCTTAATGCAGAATCGGGGAAACGATTTAATTCGGAAATAACATCATAAATGCGGTCAAGGCCAAATGAAATGCCCACACCACTCATGTTTGGCAATCCGAAAATACCGGTAAGGTCATCATATCTGCCACCACCTAAAATGCTCCCAATTTTTACATCATTCGAAATTACTTCATATATAGTTCCTGTGTAATAACTCAAGCCTCTTGCTAATGTCAAATCGAAATTAATTTTGATGGAATTGTTACCGATGCCTGCAATTTTTTCGAATAAAGATTTAATTTCTAAAATTCCTTTTTTCCCTTTTTCTCCAGTAAATATCGATTCAAGAAAATTTATTTTACTTTCAATATCTCCATTGAAATTTAAAATTGATTTTATTTTGTCAATTTGAGATGTGTTAAATCCCCTTTCTATTAATTCTGCTGCAACACTATCAATGCCAATTTTATCTAGTTTATCAATGGCCGTAATTAGTGCTACATTTTTTTCAGTTTCGCCGATATATTCATTTAATCCATCCAATATTTTCCTGTTATTTAATCGAATAGTAACACTAAGATTTAATTTTCCGAACACATCTGCAATCATCATCACTAATTCTGCATCTAACAATATGCTATTGCTGCCAATAACATCAGCATCGCATTGGTAAAATTCTCTGTAACGCCCTTTCTGAGGCTTGTCGGCGCGCCAAACTGGTTGAATCTGATAGCGTTTAAATGGGAATGATAATTCATTTTGATTCATCACTACATATCGCGCAAAAGGCACTGTTAAATCATATCGCAACCCTTTTTCCGAAATTTGTGACAACAGCTTATTTGCGTTTTTATCCTGTATTATGTCTGCATCAACATCTTTCAAATAATCACCACTATTTAATATTTTAAATAATAATTTATCGCCCTCTTCACCGTATTTCCCCATCAGCGTAGTAAGATTTTCCATTACAGGAGTTTCTAACGGCTGGTAACCATATAATTCATAAACAGATTTAATAATATTAATAATATAATTGCGTTTCGACACTTCCTCTGGTCCGAAATCTCGGGTTCCTTTTGGTATGGATGGTTTTTGTTTTGACATCTAATATTTTATTAATTTTTAAATTGACTCGTCACGGTTGATATCACTATTCGCTATTATTTGTTCGCATGCTTCATTTAGCATTTCATAAACTACTTCGTACAGGCTATCATCATAATACGGATCGGGTACAGCTTTGTTCATAGCAGGCTCAACTAAATTCATTATGAGTGAAACTTTTTCTTTTTCTGCGGTTGTTTTTGCATGACGAATAATATCCTGATAATTACTGCTATCCATTGCAAAAATTTTATCAAATACTTCCAAATGATAAGGTGAAAATTGCTGAGCTCGTTGTTTTGAAATATCTATACCATGCCCTTTTGCTACTTTTTGAGAACGTGGATCAGGGGCTTGTCCAACATGCCATGCGCCTGTTCCAGCACTTTCAATTTGCCAATTAAGTCCCTGCTCTATTGCCTTGTGGCGCAAAATACCTTCAGCCAAAGGACTTCTGCAAATATTACCCAAGCATACCATCAACACTTTCATAATGCAAAGCTACTTACAAAAATGCAACTGTGGTTTATTTATAAGTGTAAGTAAATAAGTTTGTTAATGTAAAGCCATCTTCCTTTGTTATTGTGCTGATTAATAAGCCATTATTGTCATAACTATATTCAATGGTAAAAGCAGGTTGGGCATCAACATTGTTTTCATAATAAATTGCTGTACCAATAAGTTGATGCTTATCGTTATAGCTATACTTTGCTAGAGTTGTCCATTCGCCAGAATACAAAAATGTATCACTTAAAAGGTTGCCACTTTTGTCCCACGTATAATCGTTGACTTCTAAATCAACCATCACTAATTTTCCTTCAGTGTCATTTTCATCTGCATAAACCCATCTTGTACCTTTGCCATTCCGTTTAATAATGTTGTCTGCTTTATCATAAACATAAGTATATTCTCTTGCTGCGGCACTTGCAATTACCGATGCTATTAATTTTTCTTTTTTATCGTATTCAAAACCATAAGCAATGGGGTAAATATCATAACCTTCCATTAATATTGCAAGTATGCGCCCATCAGAAAATAATTATAAGTATCCTTCATTTCTGGCGAACGTTCATCATCCGATAAAGTAGAATCTTGAAGGTAAACTGTTGCTGTAATCCATCCTTGTTCGGTGAAGAGACTTAGTGTATGTGGTGTTGTATATCCATCCATATCTAAAATAGTTTGTAGCGACGTTACTACTTTCATTTTTTCGTAAGGATGTTGCATTTCAATTTTGTAACCTACATCACTAGGTTTAAATTGCGCTTGAGCAATAATTGCAATGAGCAAAAATGCTGATAGTATTAAAAATAATTTTTTATAATGCAGGCATTATAGGTTTAAAATTGGTGCAAATTATTCTTGCTTTTTCGATTGCGTCTGGAGGAGCAGGAATCAGCAGCACATCACATGTAGTGCCTCCTCCGGTTG
>Ga0209181_10001174_pt1 | contig 46492 bp, 35 predicted proteins | sample MAT05_FD_187208 | JGI IMG/M metagenome (GOLD analysis project Ga0209181, IMG submission 187208) | Freshwater microbial communities from Lake Fryxell liftoff mats and glacier meltwater in Antarctica - MAT-05 (SPAdes) (version 2) | ecosystem: Environmental > Aquatic > Freshwater > Ice > Liftoff... | reverse complement strand
TCTTCTTGAGGCTGAGCCAGACGCCGTGGCTGTGGATTGTGAGTGGTTTGATGCCGGTCCAGCTTTGGCTTGGATTCAGATTTTTGCGCGGCTTGACCTAGGGTGGGCCTATCCGATCACGAGTCTGGCGTATCCGATCACGATGATCTTCGCCGCGGTCCTGTTTTCAGAGCGTTACGACTGGCAGGTGTGGGCGGGTGCGATGCTGATCGCGGCTGGCGCGGTGGTGCTTGGTCCGCCGCGGCGGTCGAGCGTGGTGTTGGTCGATGGCGCGACGTGTTCGGCTGAGCTTGCACCATACGTTCGGGCGGGTGCCGTTGAACCTGACGGATTCTTCGGTTGCGTTCGCGACGCCGATCACGAAGACCGATGATTGGTTCATGGCGGTCGGCGCGAGTTTCGGGTATGCGAGCGATCGCGGGCTGGCGAACAGCGACTCGTGGTACGAGAAGGGCAGCGTGACGGCGGGCCGCTCACCTCACGCGGTGGTTTCGCAGGGCGGGGCCCTCTCGCTTGAGAATCTAGGGTGGTTGCTGGGCCGCTGGCGACTGAAGATTTTGGACCCGGTGCTGGCGGTTTTCTGCTAGTCTTTGGTCGGCGGCGTTCTCGCCAGGTTTTTCGAGGTTCCCACGAAACGTTCACGGAGGCGTCCATGCGTCTGAGGCCATCGTTGTTTACCACGTCCCGGTTTCTCACGTCCCGGTTTCTCACGTCGGGGCTGCTGTGCGCTCTGGCGAGCACGGCTCTTTCCGCGTCCAAGCAGGTCACGCCGGAGATCGCGCGAGCAGCGTTTCAGAACGTCAACCCCGGCACGGGGCTCTACCTGACTCAGGGCAAGATCACCTCGATCTTCGGCCCCGCTTTTTCGCACGGTGCGTCGGCTCAGGCGAGCGCCGATAACTTTGTCCGGCTGCATGCCGAGATCTTCGGCGTCGGCCGCGACGAGCTGTCTCCCGGCTCGCTCGCGGGCGATAATCAGGCTGTGCGCCAGATCATGCCTCAAGGCGACGGCACGATGAAGTTCACGCTGCTGTCGTATCTTCAGACTCGGGATGGGATCCCGGTTTTCCGGCGCGACCTTCGCCTGCTGGTCCGCAACGAGGCCGAGTTTCCGGCGGTCTTGGCACGCTCGGCGCTCGAAGACCTCGGTGGATTCGCGGTCGCCCCCGCCGTCGCGGCCGCACCGAACGTCGCTGCCGCGTTTGTAAGCGCAGGCATCAAGCACGCGGGCATTGAAAACTTTTCTGCTCCCGACGTCGTGATCTGGACGGGGACGGAATCAGAACCGTCCGCGCCGGTTCTTGCGGTCGCATTCTACGGGAGCGCTGGCCAGACCGGCGACGCGAACTACGGGCGGTGGTTGGTCGTTGCTGACGCCAAGTCGGGCGCGGTGATCTGGACCGAAGACCAGATCTTTCACGCCGACATCACGGGCACAGTCAAGGGCATGGCCACGCCCGGCAAGAAGGCCGACATTTGCGCCGCAGAAGTGCTCACCGCCCTGCCGTACGCGCGCGTGAGCACGGGCTCGTCCTTCGCGTTCACCGATATCAACGGGGCATTCACCCTCTTGAACCCCGGAACATCGCCCGTAGGCGTCTCCTCGGGGCTGCGAGGCCGCTGGTTCAACGTGTTCACCCCGACGACGATCTACGGGGCGGTCACCAGCACGATCACCCCGCCGGGCCCGGCGAACTTCGTGCACAACAGTTCCAACTCAATCGAGCTCGAGCGTGCGGGCGTGAACGCGTACCTTAACGCCAACATTGCCCGCGACCACGCGCTGAGGTACAACCCGACGTTCCCGGTTATCGGCACGCAGGCCGAGTTCCGCACGAACGTTTTCGTTTCGGGCACCTGCAACGCGTACTACGACGGCCAGTCGATCAACTTCTTCCCGGCTGGCGGCGGCTGTCCGGACACCGCCTTCGGCGATGTCGTCCACCACGAATACGGGCACCACTTGGTCCGCACCGCAGGCTCGGGGCAAGGGCAGTACGGCGAGGGGTTTGGCGACCTGGTCGGCGTGATCCTCTCGGACGATCCCGTTCTTGGTTACGGGTTTTTGGGCAACTGCGGCAGCGGGATCCGCACCGCCGACAACAACCACCAGTACCCCTGCACCGGCGGGATCCACGATTGCGGGCAGTTGCTCACGGGCTGTTTCTGGGACGTGCGAAAGAACCTGGTCGCGGCTGGTGTTTCCAACTACCGAGACCTCGTTTCTTCGTGGGCCCTCAACAGCGTTGTGCTGCACGCGGGTGATCTCATCACCCCTCAGATCACCATCGACGTGCTGACGCTGGATGACAACGACGGGAACATTTTCAACGGCACGCCTCACTCGGCCCAGATCTCTCCCGCGTTCTCCAAGCACAACATGCCGCCGCCCTCCCCCACGCCGCTAAACTGGTCGTTCCCCTCGGGGCGTCCGGCCCTCGCGAGCCCGTCGGGCGTCACCACGGTCACCGCGAGCGTGACCCCCGCCGCTGGGTTCTCGGTGAACGTGTCGACCGTGAAGATCGGCGTCGACACTGAGAACGACGGGACGTTCTCGTTCGTCACCATGACGCCCGCGGGCGGGAACCTTTACCGCGCCGACTTGCCCTCCGTCGCCTGTAACTCCGCGGTGCGGTACTCCTTTACCGCGAGCACGACGACGGGTTCAACGTTTGTAAGCCCGTCGAACGCGCCGGGCGGGGCGTACCTCGCGGTGAGCGCCGTGAGTTCAACGCCGGTCTTCGCCGACGACTTCCAGACCGACAGAGGCTGGGCAAAGTCCTACTCCGGCGGCAACATCGCGCCCGGGCTGTGGGAGCGCGGTGTCCCGGTTGCCGGGACAACCAACGCGCCGCTGACAGACTTTGACGGCTCCGGCTCGTGCTACGTCACCGGCAACTCCACCTTGGTCAACGTCAGCCTGACCTTCGTCCTGACTTCTCCCACGATCGACGCCACTTCTGGTGGGGGCGACGTTCGGGTCAACTACGCTCGCTGGTTCAACAACGGCGGTCTGGGCGGCGGCGGGGCGGGCGACACGTTGGTGGTCGAGGCCTCGCCCGACAACGGGTCAAGCTGGGTCCTGATCGAGACGGTGGGACCAACCGGCCCCGGAACAACGGGCGGCTGGATCTACGTGAGCAAGCGGATCGCCGACTTTGTCACACCGACCAGTGCCATGAAGTTCCGGTTCTTGGCGAGTGATGCTCCGCCCGCGAACATCGTTGAGGCTGGCCTAGACGCCTTCCAAGTCCTAGGTACCGTCTGCGGCACGGTGTGCGCCGCCGACTTCGACGGCAACGGGTTTCTCACCGGCGAGGATTTCGATCTGTACCTCACCGCGTTCGAGTCCGGGCTGCTCACGGCCGATTTCAACGCCGACGGGTTTGTGACCGGCGAAGATTTCGACGCCTATGTCGCGGCCTTCGAAACGGGGTGCTGAACGCGGTTTTGGGGCGGTTCTTGGAGGGTTCCTGGGGGGGCGTTTACGATCTCGGAGAAGCGGTCTGGTTCACGCATTCCCAAGGGCAAAGCCATCGACCGCGAGAAGTCGGCTGGCGAACGCGACAGGGCGCTGCGAGCCCAACGTGGCCACCCCGGCCGCGGCGATGAGCGTGTCGTCGAGGTGAAGCACCTCGGCCCGACGCAACAGCCACGGCTCGTGCCGCACTTCGCCCGCCAAGGTTTTCGGATGATCGCTCGGGCCTCGTTGCGTGAACAGCCAGTATCGCTCGGTCAGAAAGTGTTCCAGCGATCCAGGTTGAGACGTGGGCATGGGCTCGCCGACGCGCCACTTCACGTGCGTGCGAGCCGCGGGCCAAGGGCCGGACCGGCGTGAAAGCTGGTAGTCGATCACGTCGTCGGAGCGTGCGACCTTGAACCGGCTATACACGTAATTCAGTTTCCAGAGCCAGCGTCCGCCCAACACGGGCAGGAGCGTTTGGGCGTCGAGGCTGAAGAACCAGACGCCAGCCTTGCCGCGGAAGCGGGCGTAGGTGCGGACGTTGCACTCGTAGAAATTCGTGAGCCCGGGCAGCGGCGGGAATCCCCGGAACCTGGACTTCTCCATGCGGAACGGGATCAGGCCGATCCACGCCGAGCCGTCGAAAAGGTCGATTTCGAGATCTTGAGGGACCAGCTTGCGCATCAGGGCGGGGTCTACACGCCAGTGAAGGAAGAGCAGATCGACCCAGTTCATGCGCACGGCGGGTGCTTCGGGCGGCATGAGAGAGGCTAGGGCCGCGGCTGGGTGCTGGTGGCTTCGCTGCTCGAACAACTTGGGTCCGCACTCCGTAGGTGAGCATGCTCTTCATGGTCATCGAACACTTCACCCCCGCGAACCTGGGCCCGATGAGCGATCGTTTTAAGCAGCGCGGACGGATGCTTCCCGAGGGTGTGGTGTATCACGCCAGTTGGATGGAGGCGGATGGGTCGCGTTGCTTTCAGATCATGGAAGCCCCGGACCGGGCCGCGCTGGACGTTTGGATCGGGTGCTGGGCGGATCTGGTGGAGTTCAAGGTGGCGGAGGTGCTGACCTCGGCCGACTATTGGTCCCAGGCTCGATAGTTCTCGCGGCTTATGCTCGATTGCGCCGGGATACATGCGACCGGGAGGCCGTTTCCGGCTAGACTGAGGTTGTATGGACTCACTCTCGCTCTTGCCCGTGTATCGCGAACAAACCGGCCCGGCCGCGGGGTGCGTGGTCGTGCGTCTCGATCAGCCGCTGAAGCCGGTGGTCGTGCTGGACCTAGAGCTGATCCAGCGGCTGGAGGCGACGCTACGCTCGGTCATGATGGGTGGGGTAGGTGGAGCGGGGGAGGCTGGTGGCGTGTCGGGGTTGGTGCTTGCGTCGGCCAGCGAGCGAGTGTTTGTGGCGGGCGCAGACCTGAAAGCGATTTCAGAGCTGGACGACCCGGCCTTGCACCGGTATCTCGAATACGGGGCGAAGGTCTTTGGGATGCTTCACGAAATGCCGTTCCCGACGGTCGCGGCGATCAACGGAGCGGCCTTGGGCGGGGGGCTGGAACTGGCGATGCACTGCGATGCGATCGTGGGCGGGCCGCCGGCGATGAAGGACGGTGCTCCGGGTCGGCCCTATCCGATCGGGCTGCCCGAGGCGGGGCTGGCGATCTGCCCGGGGTGGGGCGGGACCAACCTGTTGCCAGCACGGATTGATCCGGCGGACGCGATCTGGCGCACGGCCTCGGGCGCGACGATGCTGTTCGACGACGCGGTGAAGGCTGGTTTCTTTGACCGGGTGGCTGATTCGGCCGATGGGCTGATCGCAACGGCGTTGGCCGTGCTGGTGGAAATGCGGGCGGTGCCGCTCAAGCGTGACGGCATGCCGCGGAGATGGATCGGTCGTCCGGCGTGCGTGGTGGGGGTGTTGAAGAGGTTTGACTCCGTTCGGGCCGAGCTGCCGAACACGGAAGCGGCGGCGGCGGTTGCTCGGGCGGTTGACGCGGGCCTGACGCGCGGGTGGGCCGCGGCGCTGGAGTTCGAGCGTCAGGAACTGGTTCGGTTGCGTCACACGGGCCCGGCCAAGGCGGCGCTGGAGGCGTTCTTCGCCAAGGGCAAGAAGTGAGAGATCGAGGAAGAGATCATGTTTTTCCTCATTGATTTTTTAGTAGTCATTGAAACAGCGGTCCGTGCATCACAGCATGTGCATCACAGCCAGTGCAGCACAGCGTTTAGATCTTCTCCCGGACCACGACGTCCAACTTACCTTTCAATCCGTTCGCACGACATTGACGGCACGAAGCCGGACACGCCTTGAGGAGTTTGCGCCATGGCCGACCTGAAATCGCTGAAGAATGTTTCCGACCGCGACCGCCAGCTGATCGAGGACGCCGAGGCGTTGCTGGGGCCTGAGCCGTCGTCGATGGGGTTCGTGAAGAATCTCTTCTGGGGCAACCTGCGTGAAGAGCTGGTGTTCCCGTACCCCGAGCAGGACGCCGCCGAGACAGCCGTGTGCGACCAGTTGCTGGCGCGGTTGGACGAATACCTCAAGAACGAGCACCCCTCGGTGGCGATCGATCAGGACCAAGAGATCCCGCGCTGGGTGATCGACCGGCTCTTCAAGCTGGGCGTGCTGGGGATGACGATCCCCAAGGAATACGGCGGGCTGGGGCTGGGGATCACGAGCTACAACCGCGTGCTGGAGCGGCTGGGCGCGTCGTGCGGATCGACAGCGGTGCTGGTGTCCGCCCACCAGTCGATCGGGTGCAAGGCGCTCATGCTGTTCGGGACTGAGGAGCAGAAGAAGCGTTGGCTGCCGCGCTTGGCGAACGATTGGGTGAGCGCGTTCTGTTTAAGCGAGCCGAACGTGGGGTGCGACGCGGGCGGGCAGGAGACACGCTGCGAGAAGACGGCCGACGGTGAGTTTTATGTGATCAACGGCGAGAAAAAATGGGCGACGTCGGGCGCGATCTCGGGGCTGTTCACGGTGATGGCCAAGCAGCGGATCGTGAACCCCAAGACGGGCAAGGAAGAGGAGAAGGTCACGGCCCTGGTGTGTACGCCAGACATGGAGGGCGTGGATATTTTCTCGAAGAACCGCAGCAAGTGCGGCATTCGCGGGACGTGGCAGGCGCGGATCCGTTTCAAGGACGTGCGTGTTCCGAAGACGAACTTGCTGAGCGCCGAAGGACGCGGGCTCAACGTCGCGTTGACGTGCTTGAACTACGGGCGGTGCACTCTTTCGGCGGGGATGCTGGGCGGGGCGCGGCGAGTGCGTGACCAGGCGACGAAGTGGGCGCGCACGCGGTACCAGTTCCAGAGACCGCTGAGCGATTTCGAGCTGATGAGGAAGCGGATCGCGCACATGTCGGCGTTGGATTACGCGATGGACGCCGTGCTGTACCTGACGACCGGGATGCTGGATCGGCATGACGAGGACATCATGGTCGAGACGGCGGTGTGCAAGGTGTTCTGTTCGGAGATGGGCTGGCGGGTGGTGAACGACGGCATGCAGATCATGGGCGGCGAGTCGTACATGACCGAGAACGAGGTCGAGCGTGTCTTCCGCGATAGCCGGATCAATCTCATTGTCGAGGGCGCCAATGAGGTCATGCAATCGTTCATCTTCGCGTACGGCGGCAAGCAACTGGCGGAGAAGATGCTGGGCGTGAAGCAGGCGGCCGAGTGGGACAAGCAGCGCGGCTTCATCGGGAACATCGGGCACTTCCTCAAGCTCGGGCTCAACGGCACGTTTATGCGTGCGGCCGTGCCGCTGGGGATGGAGATCTTCCTGGGCATTCGGCGTGCGGCACCGGTGATCCGGAACCTCAAGAGCCCCTCGCTGATCCCGCAAGGTGAGCGGCTGTGCGCGATGGTGCGCGAGCACGCCCACCAGTTTAAGCAGGCGAGCAAGCGGTATGAAGACGCGATCGTGCACCGTCAGGCGGTGCAGGCGCGGCTGGCCGACAACGCGATGTGGCTGCACGCCTGGGCCTGCACGCTCAGCAAGCTCGACCATGATATGAAGCTCTCGAACGGGCACGCGGACACGAGCCTGGAGTTCCAGCGTGACAAGACGGCGGCCCTTCACTTCTTTGATCTGGCTGAGAACGCGATCCACCACAACTTCCGCGAGCTTTACGAGAACACCGACGACTCAATGTTGTTGGCGGCCGAGGCGGCGATCAAGCACAACGACACGCTGCCCAACTCGGAATTCTCGATCCCCGAGAAATCGCCGACGGCCAAGGGTACGGGGCGGACCTTGCGGCAGGACGGGATCAAGCAGTTCCCGGGCGAGAAGCACGCCCATGCCCGATAGTACACAACGCGAGATGACGACGTAATTTAACGCGTTCCTAGCGGCATCTCTACCACCAAGTGTTCGTTCTACGGCCGGGGTATAGCCCGGCCGTTTTTATTCCTGTTCATAACTTGGGTAGTTTCAGATCTCTAATGCTTTTTAAGTTCATCTGTTGGTTCGTGGCGCACGGGCCTTGAGGTATACTGGCCGATATCAATTGCACAGGGGTCTCGAAAACCCTGACAGGGAGTTTGCTGGCGGTCACGCGCCTGCTTCATCGGTCAAATGCTCAACCGAACGGTCTCTATCGTGGTGCCGTGCTACAACGCGAAGCGTTTCTTAGGAGAGTCACTGCGCAGCGCTCTCGACCAGACTCGCGCGGCGATCGAAGTGATGGTTGTGGATGATGGTTCGACTGATGAGAGCATCGAGGCCCTGTCTGGCTTCCCGGGAGTCCGTTGCGTGCGGCAGGAGAATCAGGGCGTGAGCGTCGCCCGGAACCGCGGGCTCAGCGAGACGCAGGGCGAGTACGTCATTTTTCAGGACGCCGACGATCGACTCCTGCCGGACGCGGCCGAGGTTGGGGCTCGTGCGCTCGGGGATCATCCGGAGTGCGCGTTCGTGTACGGCTTCTCGCGGATGATCGACGCCCAAGGGCGAGTTCGCGAGGGCGTGGTCCACGGCCAACCCGCGGACGGGTTGCACCGCGTTGACAACGCCAGCTACGCGACCTTGCTCGCGGGGAACGGTGTTGTTCCTTCGGGCGCGGCCATGTTCCGCCGCTCGGCGCTCGAGGCTGTCGGCGGGTACCAGACCGGGCTCCGCCGTGCGCAGGACCACGAGCTTTATCTGCGTCTTGCGCGACGGTTCCCGATCTTCTGTCACAATCAGATCGTGGTTGAATACCGCAACCATGAGGGAAACACGACCCACAGCAGCGTGGCGGCCATGCTCAAGTCGGTCTATGAGATTGTTGATGCACAAGGAGACTGGGTTGGGGGCAAGCCGGACCTTGAAGCGGCCGCGCGGGCGGGGAAGGCGCACTGGGCAAGGATTCTTGGCCCGTCGCTCGCGGGTGAGATGGTCGGGAGCGCCAAGCGTGGGAAACTCCGGCAGTCGCTGCTGGCGGCGCGGATGCTCGCGGCTTATTACCCGGTGGGGATGCTGCAATGGCTGGTTTCGCATCTGTGGGACTCGCCCAGCGTGGGAGGTTTGTCCGATGAATCGGTGGCGCGCCTGACGACGCGGAGAGGTTGAAAGGCGGATCGAGATCCAGATGAAGGGTGTTCACGCGTAACGGCAAGAACGGTTTCCATTATCGTTCAGTGTTACAACACCGAGCGTTTCCTTGGGGAAGCGCTGCAGACTTCGCTCGATCAGACTCACGCGCCGCTGGAGGTCATCGTGGTGGTCGACGGATCGACCGACGGCAGCGCAAAGGTGGCGGCCCAGTTTCCCAGCGTTCGCTTCATCTCGCAGCGAAATCAAGGTGTGAGCGCCGCGCGCAACACCGGCTTCGCCGCGAGCCGCAGCGAGTTTGTGATCTTCCACGACGCGGACGATCGCCTCGATCCGCGAGCCCTGGAGATCGGGCTCGCGGTGCACGAGGAGAGGCTGGCTGCGGGTTTGTGTACGGCTTCTCGCAGACGATCGACCCGCAGGGCCGCAAGCAAGAGGGGCAGATCCACGGCAGGCTGATCGGCGGCGTGGAGCGGATGGAGAACGCGGGGTACGCGTCGCAGCTGGCGGGGAACGAGATGGTGCCTCCGGCGGTGGCGGTGTTCAGTCGCGCCGTGCTGGAGAAGGTCGGCGCGTTCAACCCGAAGCTGCGTCTGGCCGAGGATCACGACCTTTATCTGCGGGTGGCACGCGAGTACTCGATCTATTGCCACAACACGATCGTGCTGGAGTACCCGCACCACGACAACAACACGAGCCGGAAGAACACGGCCGCGATGCTCAAGGCGATGGTGAGGGTGCTCGACTACCAGAACGCGTGGGTCCACGGCGATGCGCGGCTGGAGCGAGCGGCCCAAAGCGGAAGAAATTGCTGGGCGGCGGCCCTGGGCCCGGCGCTGGCGGGCGAGATGGTGAGATGCGCCAAGTATGGGCGATTCAGGCAGTCGGTTCTCGCGGCTCAGATGTTGCTGGCGCACTATCCGCAGGGTGCCATGGAGTGGCTTTCGATGCACATCTAAGACTCGCTCGGGGGAGATGCGAGCGCCAGTGACGGAAGAACCTAAAGCACGATCTTCCGCGCGTAGAAACCTTCGGCGTAGCCGCTGGGCGAGCAGCATTCGAGCCCGCGGATCCGCATCAGGCCCTTGAAGACCTCGGGGTCGAACCAGTGCTTGCCGCGCTGGGTCGCGAAGTGTTTCATGAGGAGAGAGACCTTGGCCTCGCACTGGTCTTTGGTGAGCGCGACGAACACGCCCGGCGAGCGAAGGTCTGCGTCATATTTGGGAACCTCGTACTCAAGGATCAGGTGATTGCGGAACGTGTTCCACGTCAGCTCGCTGATCACTCGGTGGTCCTGGTGGTGGTCGTGCCCGCAGTGCGTGAAGATCAGATCGGGTTGAAAGTCCTTGAGCGGCTCGAAGCAGCGTTTCATGTCGGCAGCGCGCGAAGGAAAGAACGCGTCCGGAAAATCGTGCGTAACAATCTCTGATCGCGGTGTGTTGCGAAGGAACTCCTGAGCGCTCTGGCGTGCTTCGATTGCGCGTATGGGATTACAGCCCAGAACGACCCAGCGAACCTCGGCGTTCGGGTGTTCGCTCAGGAGCCGCAGCGCCGCGCCGCCGCAGCCGATCTCGATGTCATCGCTGTGAGCGCCCAGGAAAAGAATCCGCGGGACGCGATCGGCCGGGAATGAAGGTTTGAGGTTGAGCATGGTTTGGGTATTGTGACGAATCAGGTCCAGACTTGCCAACTCGCTTTTCCTTCGGCGTGCATGGCCTCGAGCGTTTGTTTTTCCTTGAACGTGTCCATGCTGGCCCAGAAGCCCTCGAAGCGGTGGGCGATGAGCTTGCGTTGCTGGATGAGGCGTCCGAAGGGCTCGTTGATGAGCTCCTCACCGGGTTTCATGTGGTCGAAGATCGAGTTTCTCAAAACGAAATACCCGGCGTTGATCCAGATGTCGGCGTTGCTCATCACCTCGATGGAATCGACGAGGCCGTCGGGAGCCGCACGAACGACGTGAAAACTCTGCCGAGGGCGGACGCTTAGGAACCCGGCGGTGGCGTCGGACTTCCTGACTTGATCGATCATGGTCGGCAGGTGCAAGTTGCTCAGCCCGTCGGCGTAGTTGGCGAGGAACATCTCCTCGCCCGCGAGATAGTTGCGCACCGCGTAGAGACGCTGCCCGATCGAGGCGTTGAGCCCGGTGTCCACGAACGTGATGCGCCAGTCCTGGATGTCCTTGCGGACCAGGTCGACGCGCTCGCCGCCCTCGGTGATGGTGAAGTCGTTAGAGACGCACTCGTCGTACTCGAGGAAGAATTTCTTAATGAGGTGGGCCTTGTATCCGAGGCAGAGCACGAAGTCCTTGTGCCCGTAGTGCGCGTAGTACTTCATGATGTGCCAGAGGATTGGCCGCTGCCCGATGCGCACGAGTGGCTTGGGAAGGTCCGAGGCGTCGCGTCGGATCCGAACACCCTTGCCGCCGCAGAAGAGAACTACTTTCATGTCGCACACCTTTCCATGGTCCGAGCTCGTTACCGCGGCGATCGATCTTCGCCTGAACCTTGCCCTGCTGTTTCGTGCATGGTTATTTTTTCGCCGACTTCGCGACGCGAACGCCCGCGTTCTCGCCGCTGATGAACGCCTCGTCCGTCCACAAGTATCCCCAGTCGCCGTAGCGACCGCACCACTGAATCTCAACGCTTCGGAGGTAGTCGTGCACCGTCGCGACCGCGGCCGCGCGATCGAGATCGAAGATGATGTTGGCGTACGGGATCAGCAGCGTGTTCTTGAACACGATCTCGTCGGAATCGCGCAGCAGCCCGGTCGCCCGCATGCTCTCGATCGTCGGCTCGATACAGCCGTCGGGGTGGTGGGGGAGCGGGCGGTACTTTTTCGAGTAGTAGCACTCGGCCTGAAGACAGCCGCAGCCGTCGGGCGCGTTGTGGGGCGAGAGCATGTGCGGCGTGCTGAGGCGCGTGAAGAAGACTTCCTTGTCGTAGAAGTACGACCAGTGCGCATCGACCATGTCGCGCCGCCTGACGCCCACGTTCACGAGCACAAGCTGCGTGCACGCGAGCTTCTCGACCGCGTCGAGCACGTCACGCGGCGTGCTCTGGATGCGTGGGACCAGTTCGGTCAAAGGCACCGACGAGATAAGGTGGTCATACTCAGACTCAGTGCCGTTGCCAAACCGCACGCTCTTGCGGCGCGGGTTGATCGAGATCATCTCGTGCCCGAGTTTCAGGTTTGATTTATCGGCGAACGCCTTCAGATAGGCCGTGAACCCGCCCCGAGAGGGATAGCGGAACTCATCGACGTAGTGTACGTCCGCGCTGTTGGGTGACAGCGCCCCGCGCAGCACTTCTTCCATGCTCGGCTTGTACAACCGCGGCCCGAGCCAGTCGGTGCTCATGTTGTCGGCCGTGGTCGTGTGGTACTTGTGCGCGTAAGCCATCGGGAAATTCTCGGCGAAGGTCTTGCCGAACGAGGCGTAGAGCCAGTCGCGATAGTTCCTGATCTCGCCCGGCGGCGCGTGGTTGGCGGCCGCAAAGTCTTTGATGATCTCGACGATCAAGTCGGTCGGCAGCCCGTGCAGGTTCACCTGCGCAGGATGCTTGATCCAGTGACCCTTCCAGAGATTGTTGACCTTGGCGCGGATGATCTCGTACTTCTGATCGATGTTGTTCGCGAGCAGTTCCTTGATGCGTTCTTCCTTGGTGAACGAGACGTGCGGGCCCTCGTCGACGGTGAAGCCGTGGAAGTTGAACGAGGCTGTGTGCCCGCCGTAGTACGGGTGTTTCTCGAACATGATCGGCGCGTGCCCAAGCTCGTGGAGCTTATGGGCGGCCCCGAAGGCCGCCATGCCGGAGCCGAGGATCGCGATGCGGGTCATGAGCGAGAGTTCCCTACGAAGTAAAGCACGGGCAGAATATCAGAGCGGTTCGTGGCGTGATCGAGACCATTCCACTGTTTTCGCGAGCCCTTCACGGAGAGACACACGCGGCGACCATCCGATGATGGACCGCGTTTCTTCGACCTTCGCAGCGCCGACCTGCTCGTCGGGTCTGGTCGGCACGGCCCCGAAGATCGGCGGCGGCCCGCCGGGGATGATCTCGGCAAGCGTCTCGACGACGCTGCGCACGGTGGTGAGCACGCCGGTGCCGATATCGATAGTGCGTCCATCAACACCCGAGCAAGCCGCGATCGCAAGGATCCCGTCCACCACGTCGTCAACGAAGATCCAATCGACGAGGCGTGTGCCCGACGAGATCTTGGGCGCTCGACCGGCGCGGAGTGAGGCGATGGTGCTGGGGATGAGTTTCTTCGCATCGTGCTGCCCAGGGCCGTAGACCATGAAGAGGCGGGCGACGGCGACGGGGAGTTGGAAGAGCGAGTGGAACATATGGCCGTAGGCGGCCGCGGCCCACTTGCTCAGCGCGTACGGCGACGACACGATGTTGGCCGCGCTGTTTGAAGCAGAGCTCGGATCGGGGACCTCGAGCGATCCGGCGAGGACGACCTTGGCTCGCGTGGTTTCCGCTATGCACGTAAGAAGGTTCACGGTGCTTGCGAGGTTGTTCTGGAAGGTGGGGATCACACGAGAGAGATCGCGGGCCGCGAAGGGATGACCGGCAAGATGGATCACGAACTCGGGGCGCAGCGTTTCGACGAGCGAGCGGCATTGGTCGATCGATGCGAGATCGCAGGCGTTGATCGCGAACATTTCGGGGCTGGATGCGTTGGACAGGCGGCGGCTCGTTCCGTGGACGACCGCGTCGAAGCCAACCAGCTTTGACGCGACCGCGCGGCCGATGAAGCCTGTCGCGCCGGTGACGAGCACCCGGCGGGCTGACCACGAATTGTCCGGGCCATCTCTCACGCACAAGTCCTCTGAGCGAGTTCGTCTCGCCCGGCGCCGGGTTTCACACGAACACATCTCGCCCGACGATGTTATCGGCGTATACCACGATCACCTGAACGCACGCCGAGGAAATCAACCGAGACCGACGCCGAGGTATGGGGTGTAGGATGATTTGTCGAGCATGCGCCGTGTGTCCATGAGCAAAGGCCTGGGGTTCATCGCCCTGAGAAGTCTCGGGAGCACGCGGAACTCGGGCCAGCGCGTGACGACGATGACCGCGTTGGCGTTTTCGAGAGCCGACTGAAGAGAGTCACAAATCTGGACCTTGCGCGCGCCCATGACGGCGTTAGCCGCGCGATTGGCGATGGGGTCGAAGGCGCGGATGATCGCGCCGCGAGCGAGAAGCTGGTCGATGATCGGGAACGCGGGCGACTCGCGGACATCGTCGGTGCCGGGCTTGAAAGCGAGGCCGAGCACGGCCACGTTCTTTCCTTGGAGTGAGCCGAGCGTGGATTCGACCTTCGCGATCACACGGCCCGGTTGCTCGGCGTTGACGCGGAGCACGGCGTTGAGCAGGCTTGTTTCCTGCCCGGTCTCATTGCCCCACGACGAGAGCGCTTTGACGTCCTTGGGGAAGCAACTTCCGCCGAAGCCGCACCCCGGGGAGAGAAAGCTTGAGATCCCAGCGGTGGAGCGTTTGCCGTGAGGATCGACAAAGGTGAACTCGCGCGCCAGGTGCAGGCCTCGCATGACTTCCATCGCGTCCACGCCGGGCACTGTCGCGCAAAGGTTGGCGATCTCGTTGGCGAACGAGATCATGGTGGCAAGCAGCGAGTTGGACGTGTACTTGATGAACTCGGCCGTGGCGTTGCCGGTGTGAAGGCGCGGGCAGTCTTTGAACGAGCTGTAGAGCTCGTCGATGGCGGCGATGGTGCGGGCGTCGATGCCGCCGCAGACGATGCGGTCGGGGAACATGAAATCGTCGATGGCTTGGCCTTCGGAGAGAAACTCTGGGTTCATGCCGACGCCGAAGTCTGTTCCAGCCTTTTTCCTCGAGTATTCTTCGAGGATCGGCAGCACGACGCGGTCAGTGGTGCCTGGAACGACGGTGCTTTTCACGACGACGACGTGGTACGGGCGCTTTTTCTTGAGCGCGGCCCCGATCTGACGCGTGGCTTGTTTCACGGCCGTGAGGTCGATGGTCTTGCCGTCGAACGGTGTGCCGGTGGCGATCAGCGTGAGTTCGGAATCGAGCACGGCCTCTTCAAGGTTGGTTGTCGCGTGCAGTGATTTGCCCGAGTGCTTGGTGAGCAGCGCATCAAGCCCCGGCTCGTGAAAGGGCGAGACGGCTCGCGTGATCGACTCGACCTTGCTCGCGTCCGAATCTACGCACACGACATGGTGCCCGCGATCAGCCAGGCACGCGCCGGTGACCAGCCCGACATAGCCGGTGCCGATGATCGAGACTCTCATGTGCCCAGCGCCCCGGTGCGCGTCGGCGTGGTCGAGGTCCACGGCTCGGGCGTTGCGTCTTGATTGCCATAGTACCACAGCAGAGAGCGCACCAGCCCGTCGTCGAACGTGACGGCCGGGTTGTACCCGACGTTCTCGCGAGCCTTCTTGATGATCGGGCAGCGGCGGTTGGGGTTGTCGACCATGTACTCGCGATCTTGGCTGGGCTGGTAGACGACCTTACCCTTGTAACCGAAGAGCTTCTTGGCCTGCTCTGCGACCATGCCAGCGAGTTGCTTGACGGAGATCTCGGGCGTTTCGGTGCCGATGTTGTACGCCTCGCCGTTCTGTCCGCGGGTCATGACCTTGTAGTACCCGATGACAGCGTCTGAGACATAGCAGAACGTGCGGGTCGCGGAGCCGTCGGAGAGCATGACCAGGTCGTGCCCGGCGAGGACGTCGCGCGCGAAGTCTGGGAGCACGCGGCCGTCGTTGATTTTGAGGCCCGGGCCGTAGTTGTTGAAGGGGCGAGCGATGCGGGCGGGCACGCCGTGCTGGCGGGCGTAGACCGCGCAGAACGTCTCACCGAAGCGTTTGGCCTCGTCATAGCACGCACGCGGGCCGGTGCAGGAGACGAGCCCGCGGTAGGTTTCGGCGGTGGGGATGTTGGCCGGGTCGGGGTCGCCGTAGATCTCGCTGCTGGAAAGGAAGAGCAGCCCGCGTACGGCGTGGGTCTTTCCAGCCCTGTCGCGGGCGTAGTCCAAAAGGTATCGAAGGCCGTTGATGTTGGCGTCCATCGTCTCGACGGGGTGGGCGCGGTAGTACGTGGGCGACGCGATCGACGCGGCGTGGATGATGTATTCGAAGGGCGCGAAGTTGGCTGGGAGCGGGGCACGCATGTCGTGCTTGATGAGCTTGAGGTCGTTGCCCTGGCTGAGCGTGCTGAGCCATTCCGGCGTGCCGCGTGCGAAGTTGTCGTAGACGGTGAGCTCGATGCGGTCGGCCTTGGCGGCGTTGCGGTTGTAGTGGGTGACGCCCTGCGTGAAGTAGTAGCCCAAGAAGCCCGCGCCGCCGGTGACGAGCAGGTGGCGGCCAGCCATCTCACGCCACTCGGTGGTGAGCGAGGAGACGATGAAATCAAGGTCGGCTTTGACAACGTCGGCGGTGTTTTTCATTTCGAAGTTCCTAACGGCGTTCTCACTGACGTTTTCCGGTCGTTCTACTGAGAGTGTATTTCAGATTGAAAGATGGAGAGAGGGAAGGAGAGAGAGAAGTAGAGAGAGAAGAGGCAGGTTGAAAACCTGCCACACTAGATTGGTAGTTCAGAGAAATCCTTCGCAGCGAGCCGTCACGAGATGACCATGACTTCGGGGATCGGCACGACGAACTGGCCTCCCCATTCGCGGATGAAATGGTTCTGTCTGATGATCTCGTCCTTGAGATTCCACGGGAGAATAAGCAGATAATCAGGCTTGGTCTGGCGGATGACCTCGGGGTCGCGGATCGGGATGCGCGTGCCGGGGAGGTAGTTACCTTTTTTCTTGGGGTTGCGGTCGACGGTGTAGTCGAGGAAATCGGTGCGGATGCCGCAGTAGTTGAGCAGGGTGTTGCCCTTGCCGGGCGCTCCATAGCCGGCGACAGACTTGCCGCGGCTCTTGGCGTCGATGAGGAAGCTGAGGAGCTTGCGTTTGGTGTCGTGGACTTTGGGGGCGAAGGCAAGGTACGGGGCCAGCGTGTCAAAGCCGCGGGCACGCTCGCGCTGTGCGAAGTCATGGACGCGCTGCGAGACAGGCACTGCGGAGTTGGCCTGCTGGCGAGCGTAGATGCGGAGCGAGCCGCCGTGGGTGTCGACCTCTTCGACATCGAAGACGGTGAGCCCTTGCGCGGCGAAGATCTTCTGGACGGTGAGGAACCCCAGGTACGAGAAGTGCTCGTGGTAGATGGTGTCGAAGAGGTTCTGGTCGATGAGGCTCATCACGTGAGGGAACTCCATCGTGACGATGCCGGTTGGTTTGAGGAGGACGCGCACGCCGCCGACGAAGTCGTTGATGTCGGGGACGTGCGCGAGGACGTTGTTGGCGACCATGAGGTCGGCCTGCTCGCGAGACTTGAGCAGTTTGTTGGCAAGTGCCACGCCGAAGAACTCTGAGATCGTGGGAACGCCCTTGGCGATCGCGGCCTGCGCAACGTTTGTCGCGGGTTCGACGCCGAGGACGGGGACGCCGAGCTTCTGGAAGTACTGAAGCAGGTACCCGTCGTTGCTGGCGAGCTCGACGGCCAGGCTGGTTGGGCCGAGATTGAACCGGTCTTTCATCGCGGCGCAGTACGCCTTGGCGTGGGCGAGCATGGTGTCGGAGAAGCTGGAGAAATAGGCGTAGTCGTTGAAGATCTCGGCCGGGCTGACGTACTCGTCGAGCTGGACCAGGAAGCACTGGTCGCAGGTGCGGACGTGGAGCGGGTAGAAGGGCTCCATGTGGTTAAGCTCTTCGGGCGTGACGTGCCGCTGGCAGAGCGGGGACATTCCAAGGTCGACGAACGTGTGCGTGAGTGCGGCGGCGCAGAAGCGGCACTTGGGTGTTGAGCTTGCGTTCTGCGGCGTGGGCATTCGAAGTGGTCTCCGCTTAAACGCCCGGGCGTGTGCTGGTGATCGGGCCCGCGGCGGCGGCGGCGTTGGAGTTGGTCGCTGGGTTCGTGGCGACAACCCCGGTGGGGCCGATGTACCCGGCCGTGCCCGTGGGCATCGCGGCGCTCAGTTCGACTTCGGCGGCAAGCTCTTCGAGAGCGCGACGGCGCTGCTGCATCATGTCGGTCTCGGGCAGACCCACGGCCTTGAGCACCTGGGCCCAGCGATACACGTGGTCGTGCTTGCGGAGTGAGTTCACGATGTTCGCACGGCGAATGCGTTCCACGCGCTGCGGGTCGGCGTCGAGCGCGTCGAGAATCGGCGCGATGTCCACCGAATCGAACGGCAGCGGGATCACCGCATCGGGCCAGCCGAAAAGCGTATCGAAGGAGTTGGTGCGAGGGGCGTCGCCGATGAGCACCGTGCCCGCGGCCGCTCCTTCGAAATAGCGGTAGCCCAGCTCGCGCTGCCCTCTGGTCCGGCTCGGCTCGTTGCAGGTCGCGGTGTTGACGAGGAAGTATCGCGTGCGCTGGATGAGCCCGGCGAGGCGCTGGCGGTGCTCGCGGTGGTCGGTGAACCGGGCGTTCTCGAAGGTGTCGTAGTGATAGAACCAGTCACCTCTCTGAGCGCGGCGGAGGAGCGCGGCGTGCGTCTGCGGCGGGCGTCGGCCCATGGCGTAGAAATCGATCACGCGAGCCGGGGGACGCGGGAACGGGCAGAGAGCTAACGCGTCCACGGACGGTGGGACGAAATAGCACGGGCGGCGCGTCGCGTGGGCGAGCGCTTCAACCGAGCCCTCGAAGGAGACGAAGATGACATCGAAGCGGCGGAGGAGGTCCATCGCGCCACTGTTCTTGGGGATCTCGTGAGTCCAGAGTTCGTCGATGTAGCAGGCGGAAACGTCCGCGGCCGAGTGCAACCGGGACCACGGCACTAGCGGGTAGAGATCAGGAAAGCTCTGCATCAAGTAGAACAGCAGCGAGTACCGGCGTTCGAGGGGCGGGGAGAAGAGGCGTGGGGCCCGGAGCGTACTGTCGAGCCGGTCGGCGATCCACCGCAGTGTGGGGTTGCGCACTTGCTCGTGGATCGGCGAGAGAATCTCGCAACGGTCGAGCTCGGCGATCTGGTCTTCAAACTCGAAACGAAGACAACGAGAAAGCACCGGGTTCATCATCCGGTTCGAAACGCACAAGACCCGCGGGCTCGGCGTGGTTCGGATTGGTCTCAGCCAGGTCACGGTTCTCCTCGCGCTCGTCGTCGCCTCATCATGCGACGGGCTGGCCCAAAGGTGGCCCGAGTCGCTCTATCGCCCAGACGGTGAGGGAGGCTTAGGCTAAATCGAGGAGATGGAACGAACCGTGCCGTCCCCTGTTCGTTCTGAAACGACGCCAGAGAAACCCTGTGGGGGGCTGGATCGGGCGTTGGAAGTTGGGCGTGAGTCATCATCGGGGAATCCGGACAATCGAGACGCGGCGATTCGAAGACGCGGTTGCGATGCCGACGTAGAAACGTCGGCGCGAGCGTTCAACTTTCCCTAGAGTTCAGGGGGCGCTCTCTCGCGCACGAAGCGGCGGCCACCAAGAGAGAATGAGCGGACAGTCGCACGCACCGCTCATGCTGAAAAAACAGCCCCGGGGCGACGATGGACGGCGAGTCTATCGAGAGTCCAGTGGTGCATCATATACATCGCGGTACGAAGTCTGCACGGCACGCGGGCGGGGTGGTTCCCTCAATTTCAGCAGCGAGAACTGTGGCCGACTTGCCAGATTTACCAAGGCATACTCGAGGGTTCTCGTGTCGCACACCGCAGCGGGCAAGAAAAAACCCTGCGAAGAGTCGCAGGGTTCGGAGGAATCTTCGTGAGGTCTTTCGCTCTATAGGACCACGCCTGACCGCAGGTTCCAAGGTTCGGACAAATTTCGGACAAGTTTCGGATCAGTTCGCAAAGTGAGCGAACGCGCGGTTGGCCTCGGCCATGCGGTGGGTCTGGTCGCGAGTCTGCATCGCCTTGCCCTCGCCCTTGGCGGCGTTATAGATTTCGTCGGCGAGCCGCTCGGCCATGGGGCGGCCCTTCTCGGCGCGGGTCGAGTCGATCACCCAGCGGAAGGCCAGCGACTGCTGACGCTTCTTGTTGACCTGCATCGGCACCTGGTAGTTCGCACCACCGATGCGCTTGCTGCGGACTTCGACGAATGGCTTGACCTTGTCGATCGCCAGTTCGAAAGCCTCCACCGCCGTCGCAGGCTTGTCAGGCGAGGTCTCTTTTTCGAGCTTCTTGGTGATGATATCGAGGCAATCGTACATCACGCGCTGCGCGACGGCCTTCTTGCCGTCGTACATAATGCAGTTGATGAAACGAGCGACAACGATGTTGCCGTGACGCGGGTCAGGGCGGAGCTGCGTGTTCGAACGAGTGATGCGACCGCCCATGATGAAACTCCTTTGGCTCGGCTCCCGGGTGTTGGCCCGACGGGGGCCGACCGAGGACTTCGTTCACCGCGTGGCCTGGGAAAGCCTGTCGCGGTTACTTGCCCGTGCAAATTGTGTGGAAAAACTCATAAAAACGGTGAAAAAGCCGTTGGCTTACGCGGACTTGCCGCGCTTGGCGCCGTACTTGGAACGACCCTGCTTGCGGCCTTCGACGCCGAGGCAGTCGAGCGAGCCGCGAACGACGTGGTAGCGCACGCCGGGCAAGTCGCGGACGCGGCCGCCGCGGACGAGGACGATCGAGTGCTCTTGGAGGTTGTGCCCTTCACCGCCGATGTACGCGGTAACTTCCTTGCCGTTCGAGAGCCGCACGCGGGCGATCTTACGAAGAGCCGAGTTGGGCTTCTTCGGGGTCGTGGTGCGGACGATCAAGCAGACGCCACGCTTCTGCGGGCAGGCTTCGAGGTCCTTGACCTTGTTGATCGCCTTCATGACAAGGCGGGGTTTGCGGACAAGCTGATTGATCGTCGGCATGTGGCGAAATTCCGTGGCAAACGCCCGTGCCCAAGTCCGGCCCGGATGGGTCGAGAATGGGTCTAGGGACAGGGAGGGGATAGTATCCTCCTCAAAGAGCGCGGCAAGTCGCCGGTTCAAGGGTTGTTCTGAGGTGGCAGCTTCTCAGGCGTCAGCCTCTCAGGTGGAAGCGGCTCTTCAGGTGGAAGCGGCTCTCCGAGCCGCTTTTTTACCCTCGTCAGCCGAAAGCTCTCGCCCGCAAGCTTGAGATCTAAAAGCATAGAACCTCACCGTAGCCGCCCAGAGGAAGCTCTTACGCCGCGGTGGCTCTTGATCTCGTGACTCTTTGGAGAGCGGCGGCCGACCAAGGGGCGATTACGCGTTGCCCTTTGTTTAACCATTGTTCGGCAGCGTCGAGCATCGGCCCGGGCGAGAGGGTGCCGATGACGAGAGTTTCGGCGTGAGCAGGATGATCGAGCCGGACCTCGATTTCGTGCAAGGCGGCGCGCACGGCCCAGGAGTTTTTTCCTTCGCTGATGATCGCGGCCGACCTGAATGGGCGGGCTCGATGCTCGGCGTGGATCGCTTCGCGAGCGTGAGCCAGGCCGGTGAATCGGTCAAAGAGAGGTACCGGCATCGAGGTCCGTTGCTGGGCTCGGAGTGTCTGTCGCAGTTCTGAGATCCCGAGCGCGTACCCGATCGCGGCATGTTCTTTCGCGGCTATGGCGCGATAGCGGCGGCGTGTGCGGCGGAGTTCAGCGCGGCGTTGAGCTTCGGGCGTGTAGCGCTGCGTGACCCAGCCGTTGTTACGCACGAGGCGGGCGATGATGCGGTTGAGGTCGCGGTTGGTCGCGTCCTTGAAGTGCGCGACCTTGAAGCGTGGATCGAAGACCGTGCGTCGGCCCGACAGGATGATGCGGGCGGCGAGGTCGTACTCCTCGGCGTAGTAGTCGAAGCTCGGGTCATAGCCGCCGAGTTCGAGGAAGACCTCGCGGCGGACGGCGACACCGCAGCCGATGAAGACTTCGGGGAGCCCTCCGTCCTCACGGCGCTGCTGAAGCGGGAGCGAGATATCGGCGGAGACAGCCGCGACGTCGGCGGGCTGTTCGCGGAGAGCTTGGACGAAGCCGTCGTCGGTCGGGTGCGAGTCGTCGTCGAGCATGACGACCCAGCGCGACGCCGGGTCGCTCTCGCGCACGCCCAGGTTCCGGGCGGCCGCGCCGAGGTTGGTTCGGGAGCGGATGGTGCGGACGAGAGAGTTGTTGGCGAGAGTTGGGGGGGTTTGAGCTGGGAGTTCGGAGGCGTTGTCGATGACGATGACTTCGGTGGTGGTGGCGAGGGTGCCGAGTGCGGCGAGGGTTTGCGCGAGGCGGTGAGGGCGGTTGCGGGTTGGGAGGATGAAGGTGAGCATGAGTAGAAGAGTTTCAGCCTTAGGGACATTGACGTGGTCTAAAAGACAGGAAGTAGATTGAGAAGAGGCAGGTTGAAAACCTGCCTCACGAGAATGGGTAGAGGGAAGAAAGGTGGTGAGGGCAGGCGAGACGCCTGCCTCACACAAGGATCAGAGGGCGAGAGAGGTGGCTACGACGCGCGAAGAAGCGAACCGCGCGACGCGATGACTTCCGGAGCGGCGTAGGTGAGATGGGCACCGTGGACGCGGGTGAACATGCGGCGGAGGTCGGTCGCGGCGACCGGGATATTGCCGAGTCGCTCGACCTCGATACCTGCGGCGCAGGCGCCGAGGAAGGAGGCTTGTATCAGCGAAGCGCCGGACGCGAGCGCGACGGTGGCGGTAGAGAGCAGCGCATCGCCGCAGCCCAGCGGGTCGAGCGCCAGCGGGCACAGCGCGGGGACGTGCTCGCCTTTGAGCCTGGATTGCCAGCCGTCTTGGGTGGCGGTTGATTCGGGGAGTCGATCAAAGCCGATGAGGCCTTCGGCGCCCATGGTGATGATGGTGTTGCGAGTCTTGGTTTCCTGCATGAGGTTCCACGCGACAAGCGGGAGGCCCTCGCCGTAGAGCCGCATGGCGTCGCGGAGCTCGGACTCGCTGGGGCAGAGCAGGTCCATGCCGCGCATGGAGCGGAGGCTGGAGCGCCGGCCGCTGACGTCGCCGGTCATGATGTTGACGTGCTTGCGAAGCGTGCGGCAGAGCTTCGTGAGCAAAGTTGGTGTGAGCAGGCCGAGCCCAAAGTCGGCGATGATCGCGGCGTGGCACGCTTGCGTCGAGGTGCTGGCGCGGGCGGTTTCCTCGGCGAGTCTGAGCAGGCGTTCCTGATGCGCGGCGTCGAGCGGCACGCTCTCGACGAGGTCGATCTTCAAGACCTTCTGGCTGCCGACGAGAAAGCGCTGTTTTTCAGGGAGGTTTGCGGTCGCGGTGATCGAGCGGACCTCGATGCCCTGCGCGATGAGGCGATGACGGAGAGCCGTGCCCTCGTCGTTGTCAGGGAGCGCGGTGACGAGGACGGGGCGAGCGCCCAGCGCGGCGAGGTGGCGTGCGATGATGGCGGCCCCACCGTCGTACTGGCGGCGCTCGAGAGGTCGGAGCGTCATGATCGGGCTCTCGCCAGCGACCTCGGGGCGGTCGCACATGACGTAGGTGTCGAGGATCGTCTCGCCGACGACCAGAACGCGCTTGCCAGCGAAGGACGCGACGAGCTGGTTGAGCGCGAGGACTTGTAACTCGGCTTCGCGTGTGAGCTGGCTTAGGCGCTTGTGGAACGGATCGACGGAGTGGTCCATCGCGGCGATGAGCGCGGTGGAGCTGAAGACGACGTCGCCGGAGGAAAAGACGACGGCCCCGCCGTGCCGCTCGACGGTCTGTCGCTCGGCTTGGAAGCGCGGGTCGTTGTTCGTCTCATACTCTCGACCCTTGACGTAGAGGTCGGGGCGTGTGACCTCGAGAAGCTCGGCGGCGGTGGGGTGCTCGTCGATGACCACCCAGTCGACGAAATCTAGGGCGGCGAGGTTCTCGGCGCGAAGTTCTTGCGGGATGAGGGGGCGGCCCGAGCCCTTGGAGATCAGCGAATCGCCCGTGATCGTGACCAGCAGAAGGTCGCCCATGGCCTTGGCTTGGCGCAGGTGTCGGACGTGACCGGGGTGAACAATGTCAAAGCAGCCGTGGCACTGAACGAGCTTTTTCCCCGCGGCGCGAGCGGCGCCGCGGCGCGAGACGAGGTCGGCGAGGGCGAAGATTTTCTCGTCGCTTGTGTTGATGGCGCCGCGCGGGCCTGAGTGGCTCATGGGAGAGGTATCGGAGCGTGTGCGATCGGCGCGGGGAGCGGACGAGGAGATAACTTGATGCTGCCCCGTGAAAGGGCGGGGCTTTGGTTGCTCGGGCGATCGGTCTCTCCGGGTTTGTCCCGGCCCCAGTTCCGGTGGAGGTCCGTGGTCTGAGCAACAGTGTGAAGACTCGGTAAGGCCGTGCCGATAAGCAAACGTTACTTAAACCGCCGCGCCGGTGTTGACCTGCGCGTTCCGTGAGGTCTGATGTCTACGCCGATTGCCGATGCTCTTGTACTGGTCCTGCCTTCCGCGGTATCGCTGCGCGAGTGGGAAGCCACGGGCGTGCTCGGGCGCGAGATGGCTCTGTACGAACGCCTTCGGCCCCTGTATCACTCGATCGTGATCGTCTCGCACGGCGGGTCGAGCGAGGTGCAGGCGGCGGCGAGCGTCGCCCCTTGGGCTGCGGTGGTGTGCAACTCGGAGATCGAAAGGCCGCAGCAGTACGAAGAGTCGCTGCCCGGGCGGGTCGTGACCGCGCTGGCGTCGGCGCGTGAGATCGTGGTCAAGACAACCACGCTCACCGACGGTTCGATGGCGGTGCGCATTCTCGACGCGTTGCGGAGCGCGGAAGTGCCGGGGCGTCGGGTGGGGCTGCTGGCCTCGGGCGGGAGACTCTCGTCGCGGTTTACTGCCTTAGAGCATGGGCCCAACTCGCTCGCGGCGTGTGAGGCGGCGCGCCACGAGCGCGAGCTGGGCCGCTGGGCCGACGTGGTCGCAGGTACGACTCGTGACATGCTCGAAGACTTGGCGTGGCGATACGAGCTTGATCCGGCCGCCATGATGCTGGTCCCGAACTACGTCTTTGGTGGTGGTCGCGAGGGTGCGTCGCGCGGGTTGCGCTCGAGCGAAGAGTTGGCGGGTGCGGTTGCCGGATCCGGCTCGGGCGACGAACCCGAGCGGCAGCCCGGGCTGGTGCTCTCGGCTGGCCGGTTCACGCGACGCAAGCGGTTCGACACGCTGATCCGCGCCATCGCGGGGCTTCCCGATTCGCTTCGCGAGGGGGTGACGCTGAGGCTGATCGGCGACGGGCCCGAGGCCCCGCAGTTGTTCATGCTGGCCGAAGAGCTCGGTGTCGTGTGCGACTTTGTGCCGCCGCTGGGGCACTCGGAGATGCTGGCGCAGATGTCGATGTGTTGCGTGTATGCGCAGGCGTCGGAACTCGAAGGTCATCCGCGGGCGGTGCTCGGCGCGATGTCCACGGGCGCCGCGGTTGTGGTGGCCGACACTCCGGGGCTGGGCGATGCGATTCAGAGCGGGGTGACGGGCCTGCGGGTTGTGGGCGACGCGGCGAGCTTCACGCACGCGATCGGGGCCTTGTTGGCCGACGACGACTGGCGTGTGATCCTCGGGGCCGCGGCGTCGCGCATGGTTCGGGCGAGCTACTCGCTCGACGTCGTGGTCAAGCAGGAAATCGAAGCACATCGGCTGACCCTGGCGCGAGCCGCTTTGGCGGGGCGCGTTCGCAAGTCGTCGGTTCTCTGGGACCGTTCGCTGCTCAGCAACGGAACGGAGTCTGCGGCGGCGGAGTGGGAGCGGAGCCTCAAGGAGTTCGAATCGCTGCTCTCTCGGGAAGAGGCCGCGCGATTCCGCAGACGCCTGAGCCGGTCGGCACGCCTGAGGGACACCGACGCCGCGTGACGCGTCGTACGGCTTACGACTTAACGAGAAAAATCTGTGCTCGTCGCAACGCTCTGCCACTGGTCCACCTCGGCGGTCAGGGCCGAAAGTTTTTTTCTGGCCTTGGCAACGGCGTAACTACCGAGGAGGAGCCGGAGAGGCGGGCGGTCGGCGGCGACAACCTGAAGGATCGCAGCGGCCGCTTTATCGGGGTCGCCCGGCTGCTTCCCGTTGATCGTGCTAAGGAGTGTCCAGAACTTCCCGCTGGTCTGGTCGTACTCGGCGATGCGCTGCCCGGCGCGTTGGAGCGAGCGCCCGATGAAATCGGTCCGGAACGGCCCGGGCTGGACGATTGTAACTTTGACGCCCAGCGGGGCGAGTTCTGCGGCCAGCGATTCGGAGACGCCCTCCAGCGCAAGTTTGGCCGCGCCGTAGATCGAGAACCCGGCGTAATTGGAGATGGCGGCGGCGGCGGACATATTGATGAGGTGGCCGGAGCGCTGGGCGCGGAAGGTCGGGAGGGCGGCCCGGATCATGTTGACGGGGCCGAAGAAGTTGGTCTCGAAGTTGTGACGCAGCTCCGAGTCGGAGGTTTCTTCGAGAGCGCCCAGAAGCCCGAACCCGGCGTTGTTCACGAGGACATCGAGCCTCCCGAACGCGGCGAGCGTCGCGCGGAGCGCACTCTCGCAGTCTTCAGGCTTTGTGATGTCAAGCGTGGCGGCGCGAGCGTGCTCGGGGTGGGCGTTGACGAGGTCGTCGAGTTGCTCAGGCTTTCGCGCGGTGACCATCACGCGATCGCCCGCGGCCAGCGCGGCCTTGGCGATGCTGCGGCCGAACCCGGTAGACGAGCCGGTGACGAGCCAGACGCGCGAGGGAGTATTCGTCATGAGTCGGGTGCTCTCTGCGAAGGCGGGGTTCTAAGGTTCCAAATGTCAACAGAAGAGGCCGAACCGCCGTGGTCCGGCCTCTCTTAGAGTTCGTTCGAGCGGTCGCGCTCAGATTCGCCGAATCAGATTCGCCGAATCAGATGTGCCGAATCAGATGTGCTGGATCAGGTCGGCGTCGGTGTAGCGAACTTTCTTAAAGCTCGCGGCCTTATCGTCCGCGGCCCGGTAGCCAGCGGGGGCGACCACCGTGGCGCTGTACCCGGTCTCGCCAAGCTCGAGGATCTGATCGTACTGGGCGGCGTCGAATCCCTCCATCGGGCAGGTGTCGATGCCCAGCATGGCCGCGGCGGTCAAAAAGAAGCCGAGCGCGATATAGACCTGCTTGGCGTTCCAGTTTGAATGGTCCGCACCAGTTTTTTCGACCGAGCCGAGCATCATCGACCGGTAGCCGTCCAGGGCCGATGCGGACGTGCCACGAACTTCGGTGATGCGATGGATGAGCTTGTCCACGTCGGCCTTGACCAGCGTCGAGCGGCGCGCGAAGACGACCAGGTGAGAGGCCTCGGTGATCTGCGGCTGATTCCACGAGGCCACCTTAAGCGTCTCGCGGACTTTGGGATCGCTCACGATCAGGAATCGCCACGGTTGCAGGCCGTAGGACGACGGCGTGAGCGTGAGCGAGCGCTCCAGAGCGCCCCAGTCGCGTGCTGAAATCTTGCGAGCGGGGTCGAACTTCTTAGTGGCGTAGCGCCAGGAGAGGTTTTCAAGGAGTGTTTCGGGTGAGATTGTTTGCATGCGAGGCCTCGGATGAAGGTGTTCATGAATCAGTGCGAGGGTCAACGAGGGAAAACAGTAGCGGGCGCGTCAACGCGCGCGTCGCTTGCGAGCACTTGAAGAGATTGTTATGGTTTGCGTTCGCGGGTCGATCGTCTCACATGGCGTGAGGCGAGGTACCGGCTGGAGTACATCATGGCGAAGAAGGCGAAGAAAAAAGTGAAGAAGGTATCAAAGAAGAAAGCATCGAAGAAGGCGTCGAAGAAAGTAGCGAAGAAGGTGGCCAAGAAAACCACCAAGAAAACCACCAAGAAAACTACCAAGAAGAACGCGAAGAAGAAGGCTCGTCGCACGACGATGGACAGTTCAAAGGACAAGAAGCCTTACGCGATCGGGTCGCCCGACGGGCAGGTCAAGTACATCCAGACCTCCCAACAGGCTCACCCGACGGACATGAAGCAAGAGTCTCAGCCAGAGACCACGGCCTGATCCAACCAAGGTCTCACCAGACTCAAACCAGGCTCTAACCAAGCTCAAACGACGTTCAAACCGCTCTCGGACTGCACCTCGGAGCGGTCGGTCTCGACGCGGATAGCTTAGTCTTGGTTGGTGATTTGCGTGGGAGAGGACTTGAGCGAATCAACTCTCGCGTCTTGGTTTAAGTTCGAAGACGCGGAGGCGTGCGAAGGCCTATCGGACGGTCGAACGTCAACGCTGGCGCAGGCATTCTTGCGCTGGCGTTTGCACCGATGAGCAAAATGAGGTATACTCCTCTCTGTCCTCGTGCTGGCACGTGGGGGGTAGGCTGTGATCCTAATGAGATCAGCTCGATTTGTAGAGCGACTGAGGTCGTTCAAAGCGAGCTTGACCGGTCGGTCCGCACGCCTGACGCGCCATTCGAGCTGGCGGATCCGCCGATTCGCGACCGCCATCGCGTCGAGCTTGCTGGTCGCTCTTGCGTGGTGCTCCCCGGGTTTGACCACGCTCGCCTTCTCGCGTGATGCACGGTCGCAAGTGCAGCGCCAGTCGCCGCAGCACCGCACCGAAAAAACCAAGATTGTCGTCGGCGTGAGTCAGATCTATAAGGCGCTGGCCTGGGTCGATGACGACGGGCAGCCCGAAGGGCTTGCGGCGGAGGTCTTTCGCGCGGCGGCGTCTGCGGTCGGGCTTGAAGTCGAGTTCCGAGTTGTGAAGTTCTCGGATCAGAAAGAAGCGCTGAACTCCGGGGCTGTCGACGCGCTGGTGTGCCTGCCGGTCACCAACGAGTGGATCGCCGGGGCCGCGTACGCGCAGCCGATTCTGATCAGCGACGGCGTGGTCTACTCGAGGCGGAACTCACCCACCTTGAACTCTTCGGCCGCCCTCATCGGGCAGCGCGTGGGCGTGTCGCTCTACGGCCCGGAGCACTTCTGGTTGACTCAGCAGGGCGCAAGCGCGACGACCACGGCGCAGACCGTCAGTGAGCTGATGGTCGAACTGATCGAAGGACGGATCGACTACCTGCCCACCGCGCGATTTCGCGGGCGGCTCGCGCTCTCGACCTTGCCCAATGCTTCCGCGATCGTGGAGACCGAGATCGAGGGCGGCGGGTTCCGCAGCAGCTACGCGGCGGTGGTTCGTCAGGGCGACACGGCGCTGCTGGGCGACCTCAACGACGGGCTCTTGATCATCCGCGATCGCGGCGACTTTGATCGAATATACCAGAGCAGGATCGGGAACCTTCAGCCGCGCCCCGCGCCGCCGGGGACTGTGTCACGGCGCGTGGTGGAGTGGTCCGCGATCGGCGTGCTGGGCGTTCTGGTGTGGGTCGGCTTGTGGCAGTGGATGTTGCGATCTCAGCTTGCCAAGCGAACACGCGAGCTGCGAACCAGCGAGTCCAAGTACCGCGGGTTTTTCGAGAATTGCCAAGACGCGGTGATGATCGTGGACCCGGAGACGAGCGTGATCCTCGACGCCAACCGGGCCGCGGAAACCATCTACGGGTACGCGGACCAAGAACTCCGCGAGATGCTTATCAGCCGGGTCACCACGGACTTGGACGGCGCTCGCCGAGCTATGACACAAGTCATGGAGTCTGACGGTTTGACGGCCATACGCTGCCGGCATGTCCGCAAGAACGGTGATCGTTTCCCCGTCGAGATCAACGTCACGACGGTCGAATCCGACGGGCGGCGGCTCGTGGTCAGCTTCGTACGAGATATCTCCGAGCGAGTCCGGGCCGAGATGGCGATGTTTGTCGACCAGGAGAACTACCGGAACATTTTCAACGGTGCGGGGTCTGGCATCTTGGTGGTCAGTGATGAGACTGGCAAAGTCTTGGACGCCAATAGCGCGGCGTGCCGCATGTACGGGTTGGCGCACCGAGAGCTGGTTGGGTCGGGGCTTGCCGCGCTCGTTGGGACCGCGCTGATTGAGGTCGGGTCGGGCGCTCTAGACTGGGAGGCCTTGACGGGCCGGCACCGGCACACACGCCTTGGTTCCACGAGCTTCGAGGCAGAAGTCCGAGTCTCATCCGTGGAGTTCATGAATCGACGAGCCAGGCTGCTGCTGGTGCAGGACATCACCGCGCGACTGCGAGCCGAGGACGAGCGGCGCGAGCTCGAAGCCCAGCTTCTTCAGGCCCAGAAACTCGAAGGGCTCGGCCTGCTGGCGGGTGGCATCGCGCACGATTTCAACAACCTCCTCGTTGGGATCATGGGCAACGCGGACATGGCGGCGTCTCAGGCCGCGCCCGGCAGCGAGGTCCGAGACCGGCTTGTTGAGATCGTCTCGGCAACCCGCTACGCCTCGGACCTCACGCATCAGCTGCTAGCCTATGCCGGGCGAGTGCAGTTCAGCCCGGGCGCGGTCGACCTGCGTTCGCTCTGCCGCGACAGCGTCCGGTTGCTGGGCGCGCGTCTCGGTGCCAACGTCAGGATCGAGTTCGATTTTCCGGAGCGGATGAGCCTCGTCAACGCCGACCCGACCCTGCTCCGGCAGGTGGTGACCAACCTGCTCGTGAACGCGTCGGACGCGCTGGGCGAGATGTCCGGGGTCGTGACCGTGTCGGTGAAGATCAAGCAGGTTGGCCTCGTTGAGCGAGACGCCCGGCCGGTCGAGCACGCACTTTCCCCAGGCCAGTACGCGTGCATCGAGGTGAGCGACACCGGGTGCGGCATCGAGGCCTCCAGGCTCGGCACGATCTTCGATCCGTTCGTTTCGTCAAAGGCCGCTGGGGGTGCTGGGCGGGGTGGTGTGGGGATTGGAGGTGGGCGTGGGCTCGGCTTGGCGGTCGCGATGAGCGTCGTGAAGCGTCACCGCGGCAGCATCGAAGTCCGCTCGCAGCCCGGCGAGGGCTCCACGTTCCGGGTTCTGATCCCCGTGGTGGGCGCCATGGTGAGCGTTGTTGCGGGCGCCGACGCGACAAGGGGTCCTGTGAACGAGCGTCCGGCCTCAGGCGGGGCTGTGGGTGGGGCCGTGGGGCGTGTGCTCTTGGCGGACGATGAGCCAAGGGTACTCGACGTGACGCGGCGGTTGCTCGAATCCAAAGGCTGGTCGGTCCGCGCGGTCCCTGACGGCCGGGCTCTTCTTGACGTCATCGTGGGGGGCGTTGTTGAGGGCGCTGTGGGGGGCGTTGCGGGGGGTCGGGCGGACGGCGAAGTGTTCGACGTGATCGTCATCGACGCGATCATGCCCGGCATCCCCGGCTCGGAGGTCATCCGCAGGGTCCGCGCGATCCGACCAGACGCGGCCATCGTCACGGTCAGCGGGTACAGCCCCGACCACCTGGGCGGCCACGGGTCAATGATGGGCGCCGACGCGTTCGTCCAGAAACCGTTCACGATCGATGAACTGCTCGAAGGGATAGGTCGGGCCCGGTCGCAGCAGCGGCCGCGACCGATCGAACCCCGACCGATCGACGTGCACACGCCCCTGTGAAGACTTGGATTCGCGGCCCGCCCGGCGGCTATTCTCGTTCCATGGACGCTCCCTTGTGCCGAAGCGCGAGCCCGGACGACGTGCCGCAGATCCTGACCTATGTCCGAGAGTTGGCTGCGTGGGAAGGTCGGCCGGACGCGGCCACCGCCAGCGCGCACGATCTTCGTGAGCTTCTGTTTGGCTCACACCCGCTGGCCGAGGCGGTAATGCTGCTCGATCCGGCGGCCGGAACGCCTGTCGGCTACGCGTGGTTTTATCTGACCACCGCGACCTTTACGGGTCGGGCGATCCTCTACCTCGAAGACTTGTATGTCACCCCAGCCGCGCGCGGGCTGGGGCTCGGAGCCCGCGCCATGGCGTGGCTGGCGAACGTGGCCCGGGAGCGTGGCTGCGCCTGTCTGGACTGGAGCGTCGTCGAGGGCAACGACCAGGCTATCGGCTTTTACGAGAGCCTGGGCGCCAAGCCCAAGCACGGCAGCGTGAGTTACCGCTTGTCGGGCGAGGCTCTTCAGCGCCTGGCGTCTCAATCCGAAAAATGAGCCAGCGGGTGCCTCACTGGTCCGATCCTGGCCGCGCTCTTCTCCTTGCACCGACGAACTGTTCTCACAAGGTTCGCATCTCAATTCTCTCAAGCCTCTTGCGTTACCCAACCGCGTTGGTATTCCGCGATTGTCGGTCGCGACATCAAGACTTCGGGTCGTTCAATTCGAGCACAAGCAAGCTATTTTGAAGGCGTTGACCATGTAGATCGTGACTCGTGCGAGCAAGGCGTTGCTGTCGGCGGCTCTGGTCGGAACGCTTGGGTACGAGATGATGGCCCTGATGACGCTTGCGGCGGTTGCCGAGGGCGGTGGCATCGGCGAGCCGCTGTGCGGATGAACCGCGGAATGAGATTGCACGCTGCCCAACGGCGGCCACGTCCTGATCGACGGAACGGTCTGCGACATCAGCAGGTACGAAGCAAGAACCGGGGCCCACTGCGTGCTCTCCAGCGGCGGTTGAAACAGGTATTTCTTTGCCAGAGACCGGATTGAACAACGCGAGAAATGAACGAGCAGCCCGAGACTTTGTCCCGGGCTTTTTTTCTAAAGGTTCTGATCCGAGCGACACGCACTCACCAAAAACGCCGCACGGGCCAAGATCCATTCAGGATCAGCCCGTGCGGCGTTGAGGAGAGAGAGACTTTGTGTTTCCATCAATGAATACGTCGCGCGCGGCGGATCGGTTCGCGGACGTCACGAAAAAATCTGGCAGCGCAGATTCGGCGGACCCGGCGTTGGCGAACTTGGTTCGCAAAGTGTTCGGAACTTTGAACGAGCTCGAGTTCGACGCTCCAGCAGAGCGCACTGCGAAGCCCACGAGATAGATCCGCTGGCTCGCGCGCGCCGCCCGCTCAACCGGCGCCGACGGCCCGGGCCCAAGTGTTCTAGAGTCTGCGATGACACCATTGATTGATCTGCGGAGCGACACGGTCACCCGGCCGACCACCGCGATGCGCCGCGCCATGGCCGAGGCCGAGGTCGGCGACGACGTGCTGGGCGATGATCCGACCGTGATCCGCCTCCAGGAGCGCGTGGCGGACCTCATGGGCAAGCCCGCCGCCTGCTTCGTCCCCAGCGGGACCATGGCCAACCAGACCGCCATCCGCGCCCAGACCGAGCACGGCGACGAGATCCTCGGGCACGAGGACAGCCACATCGTCCACTACGAGACCGGGGCGCCCGCGGCTCTCGCGGGCTGCATGATGAGGCCCGCCCGCGGTGAACGCGGCATGTTCGACGCCGACCAAGTTCAAGCCCTCTTCCGGCCCGACAGCATCCACGCCCCGCGCACGCGGCTGCTCTTGATCGAGAACACCCAGAACCGCGGCGGCGGCAGCGTCTGGCCGCTTGAACAGATTAAGCGTGTGACCGCCAAAGGCCGCGAGCTGGGGATGCGTGTCCACCTCGACGGCGCCCGGATCTGGAACGCGTGCGTCGCAACGAGCCTGAAACCGGCGGACTATGCCCGGCACTTCGACACCATCTCATGCTGCTTTTCCAAGGGCCTGGGCGCGCCGGTCGGCTCGGCGGTGGTGGGGGACCGGGCCACCATCGACCGCGTGATCCGCTTTCGTAAAATGTTCGGCGGCGCGATGCGCCAGTCGGGCGTGCTCGCGGCGGCAGCGCTCTACGCGCTTGATCATCACTACGACCGTCTGGCCGAGGACCACGAGAACGCCAAGCGCCTGGCGAACGGCCTGGCTGATGTTCCGGGCCTGAAAGTCGATCCGTCCGCGGTCGAAACCAACATGGTGTTCCTCGACGTGGATCGATCGGTCGGGACCGCGGCCGCGGTGTGCAAGAAACTGGAAGCGGTTGGCGTCCTGGTGCTCCCCAACACTCTTCAACGCATCCGCGCGGTGTGCCACCTTGATGTCTCGCGGGCCGCGATCGATCAGACCATCAAGCGGATCGCCGACGTGCTCTGTGACAAGGCTTTGGCCTGAAAGAGCGTGATCGCTCAAACCCTGACCATCGCACTTCAGAAGCAGTAACCTCCTCGAATGCCCCCGAGAACAATCAAACCACTCGCGCGAACACCATTGATTCTGGCCACATTGATTCTGGCCATCTGTCCGTTGGTGTCCTGTCTGATCGGTTGCGGATCGGTTGCTTCAACGAGCTTTGGCAGCCCCAGCCGCCCGAGATTTCTTGATCCTGCTTCGATCTCGCTCCAAGTCGCTCGGTTCGACGCCGTCGTGGGGCGGGCGATGGTGATCCCGGTGAACTACACCCCATCCGCGGCCAGCGGCGAGAAGACGAAGCCCGATCTCGTGCGGGTGCTGCTCGATGACGGCACCGTCATCCCGGCGCGGCTCTACCGCGTCGAAGCCGTGCCCAGCTTCGGGCCGCCCACGTGGCTGCCTCGTCCCGCGGTCTGGCGTGTGAGGACGGCTCCCGAGATCACTGCGGACGACAAAGATTCGCAGGATCCGAATTTTCGTGCCGCGTGGGTTTTGCTTGCTCAAGTGCCCGAGGGCGAGCGGCCAATTCGTCTGAGGGTTGGCAACTCCTCGTTCGCCGTGCGCTGGATCGATACTGATGACCCGCCGCGACCCGTCTCGCGCGCGATCGTGCCCGACGCGCGGACGACCGGGGTACCGCGCGCTTCCATCCTCGCGCCAGAGTTTCTGGAGCCAACAAGACGTTGGCGCGCCTGGCTGGCGATGCGGAGCGTCCGGCTCGGCGCTTCGGACGATTCGCAACGATTCTCAGACCCGATTCTGGAAGCCATCGCCGTGCAACGCGAAGGCCGCTGGTCGTTCGCGCTCGCGCGACTCGCGCGCGAGGATCGATCCCTGTGCGACCGGCTGGTCGCGGTCCTCTCAGCCACGGCCGACTTTGGAGCCGGACAGATCGTGCCCGTTTGGCCCACGGCGGGAGACGACGCCGAGGCATTGCTGTCGGACCTGCTCGACCCGGCCCAAGATCTCGCGGCGCGGCGTGCGATCATCGAAGCATGGCTGGGCGCGCAGCGAACAACTGTGCTCTGGGTACAAGACGACGCAGGGCGGACCGAGGCCGACTCGGGCAAACCGGCGGGCGAGCTGGGGATCTTGAATCTTGGCGAGCGGCGTGAGATCGCGCGAGTCGATGTCGGCGAGCGCGCCCGCGACGGCCGCGAGCCGGTGGTCGTCGACCTCGCCGTGGTTCGTCGCGTCTCGATCGTTGCGGACGACGCGTCCCCCGATGTCGTTCGTCGCCCGGTGCTCGTGCGCGTGAGGGTCGGCTCGACGACCAGCACGCTCCCGATGGCCCTGCGGAAACTCACCGCGGAACCGCCCGGGCAGGTTTTCTCGCCGTTCTTCGAGGATTTCACGCTGGAAACCTGGAGCTCGGGCGTGATGCAGCCAGCCGCGGGCGATGATCGCGCGACCGTCGCGATGCTCTTCCGGTCTATCGCTGGCGATTGGGTGCTCCATTTCGAAGCGTCCGATCTCGAGCGTTCCGGTGAGACCGATGCGAACGCCGATGCCAGCCGTGTTCGGATCTGGTTGGGGCCGATCGGTCGTGATCGCGTGATCGAGCTCCGGCATGACGGCTCCACCACGGGGCGAGACGCAGCCGGGAATTCATTCGAGCCGAAAGCGAAGGCCGTGAGATCAAACGAGAAATGGACCGCCATGGTCACGCTCCCGCCCGAGTGCATCGAACCGGACGGCGTGCTGCGGGTGGGGATCGAACGAAGCTTCCGTGACGGAAGCCGTTGCGCGTTTCCGAGGCCGATGCTGCCGTGGCAGGCCGCGCCCGGTCGGGTGGCGATCGACACGACGGGCTGGCAGTGATCGTTCGCTGGATTTCAGAAGCAAGACCGCGACAGATCCTCCGCCGTTTCTGACTTGCCGCGGGGCTCCAAGCCGATAACGTTGAGCTATGGCTGATTCGTCACGGAAGACTCGTTCGTCGGGCGAGGATCGCCCCCGATCGTTGGTTGTGAGAGCGTTCCTGATTGCCTTGCTGGTTGGCTGGGCGTTCGTGGCCGCCAGCCTTGTCGGCTTTGACCGGGCCGACCCGCCGGGGCACATGGTCTGGCCGGGCAACAGCCCGGTGGCCAACTGGTGCGGGCCGTTCGGTGCTCAGATCTCCTATGGGCTGTTGTACTTCGCTGGCGCGGGAGCGTGGGCGTGCATTCTCTTTGTCGGGCTCGGCTTGTTTTCCGCCGCCGCCGGGCAGTGGCCGCGCCACGCCGCCGTGCGGCTGGTCGGGCTGCTCATGCTCACCGCGTCGGTCGCCGGGTTCCAGAATCTCGTCTTCCCAAAGTCCGGCCCGTTCGCCGACATGGCTGGCGGCATGCTCGGTGTCGTCGGCGTCAACGAACTCTCGCAACGCTTCGGCGTGATGGGCAGTTTCCTGTGGCTGGCCTTGCTCGGGCTGATCGGCGCGATCGTCGCGATGGACGAGTGGCTCAACGCCGCGTTCGGTTGGAGCTGGCGCTGGGCACGCGAGACCGGCGGTCCCGCGGCCGCGGTCGCGGGCAAGGCCACCGGCCAGTTCGCGGGTGAAGCGGCGCTCGTGGCCGGAAAGGCTACCGCCAAGGCTGGCGGCGGGGTTCTCTCAGCCCTCGTCGCCATGCTCCGCGGCACCAAGCCTGTGCAGGTCCGCGTCAACGACCTCGATGATGATTCGGAAATGCTCGATCGCGAGAAAGCACGGGCCGCAAAGCCGCGACGGCGTATCAAACTCGAAGCGATGAGATCTCAAGACGCCTCCGCAGGGGTCCAAGTCGCCGAGCCCGGCACCGAACTCAACGCCAAGTTGGGCGCGGAACTCGATGCCAAGCTTGGCGCGGGCGCTTCGGACCTGATCGAACCCAAGCATTCTCGGCGTGCCAAGTCCAAGGTTCAATCGAACGAAGAGCACGGCGAAACTTCGGGCGCTGACTCCCCGAGAGTGAGCCGCGAGACCACCAGTGATGACGAGGACCATAACGCCGGCCTCGACGACGCCGCCACGCCCGGCGCTCCGCAAGTCTTCGACCCCGAGGCTCTCAAGGCCAAGATCGCCAAGCTGCCCATCGCGCTGGGGCAGATGAACAAGCGTGTGGCGACTGAGGCCGACCTGCGCGGGTTGCAGAACGCCAGCGAGCCCGAGCCGCCCGCCGACCCGAACACGCCCCCGAAGGTCTACCAGTTCCCGAGCCTTGATCTGCTGGAAAACCCGGAAGAAAACTACGACGCGAAGCTGGAGGAGTACGTTCGCGCCCAGGCCGAGGCCTTGGAATCGGCCCTACGCGAGTACCGGCTCGACGGCGAGGTCGTCGGTATCGAATCCGGCCCGGTCATCACGATGTACGACGTCCGCCTCGCGCCCGGCACCAAGGTTGCGGCCCTGACCGCGATCGCCTCGGACATCGCCCGCGCTCTCAAGGCCATGAACATCCGCATCGTCCCCAACATGGCGGGCCGCGACACCATCGGCATCGAGGTTCCCAACGCGCAGAAGGAAAAAGTCCGGCTCAAGGAGCTGATGAGCAAGAGCGAGAAGTTCGCGAACATGAAGCTCCCGATGTTCCTGGGCAAGGACTCGGCTGGCGAGCCGCTGATCGCCGACCTCACCCAGATGCCTCACGCGCTCATCGCTGGCACCACCGGCTCGGGCAAGAGCGTGTGCATCAACACGATCATCATGAGCTTCCTGTACACGAAGAAGCCGGGAGAACTGAAGCTCGTGCTGGTCGATCCCAAGATGGTCGAGATGAGCCAGTTCAAGGACATCCCGCACCTGATGTGCCCGGTCGTGACCGAGATGACCAAGGCCGCGGCGATCTTGGAATGGGCCTGCGGCAAGATGGACGAACGCTACGAGCTGCTGGCCGAGGCCGGTTGCCGCGACATCGCGTCGTACAACGACCTGCCGTGGGAAGAACTCAAAGAGCGTTTCCGCCCCGGCACGCCCGAAGAAGAAGCACGTATACCGCGCAAGCTGCCGTACATGGTCTTCGTGATCGACGAGCTGGCGGACCTGATGATGACCGCCAAGGAGGTCGAGAGCTACATCATCCGCATCGCCCAGAAGGCTCGCGCCGTCGGCATCCATCTCATCCTCGCCACGCAGCGCCCGCAGGCCAACGTCGTCACCGGGCTCATCAAGAGCAACATGCCCTGCCGGATTAGTTTCAAGGTCGCCAGCGGCATGGACAGCCGGATTGTGCTAGATTCCAAGGGCGGCGAGCTCCTGCTGGGCCACGGCGACATGCTCTACCTCTCGCCGCGTTCGAGCAAGCTCACTCGCGCGCAGGGCACGCTGGTCGACGACCAGGAAATCCGCCGCGTCGTTCGTTTCATGCGCGACGTCGCCGGCCCGAGCTTCGAGCGGCAGCTCATGGCCATCCGCACCACCGGCGCGGAGCCAAGCGACGAAGAACGCATCTTGCAGAGCGAGAACAACTCGTCCGCTTCGCTCGCGGCCGCTCAAGAAGATCCGATGTTCCTGCGCGCGGTCGATATTGTCCTGGAAACCAAGCGCGGCAGCGTGTCGCTCTTGCAACGCCGCCTCGCTATCGGCTATACTCGCGCCAGCCGCCTCATCGACCTCATGGGCATCGCGGGAATCATCAGTGATCACAAGGGATCGGTCGCGCGCGACGTGCTGATCTCGCCCGAAGAGTGGGACGCGATGAAGAAGCTCGCGGCCGAGGCTGGCGTCGGCACAACCGGCCCGCAGCCGCAGCTGTTCAGTGAAGAAGCGTCAGACGCCGACGGTCAGGCGGTTGCGTCCGGCCCTGGTCGTGCAACGTCACCATCGACGATCGATCAGCGTGATGTCGACGAGCCCCCCTTTGATACCGATGAACAGGCTGCGATCGAAGCTGAATCAGACGAGGCCGGGGACCTTGAGAGCTTTGAAGGCGAGGATGACTCGGCGGAAGATGAAGAGTCTCCGCGGCGCCGGTAGCGCGTACGAGACGTGAGCAATCTCGTTGCAAACCGACTTTGAGACGTTGAGTTCGAAACCGGAAGTTTTACATATTGAAACAATGAACAAGGCCCGGGCGTCAACGCCCGGGCCCTTTGTTTTAATCTGGAGCGATCTCAAGCGAGCCCGCTTATGCCGACTCTTTCCGCTTGTTGACCCGAAGTTCCGCGAGCTTGTGCGGCCTGGCAACCGCCTGCTCGTCGATGACGAACTCGTCGCCTTCCTTGGCGTTGTCCGGCAATTCGTACATCATGTCGAGCATGACCTCTTCCATCACGGCGCGGAGGGCACGAGCCCCCGTCTCACGCTTGAGCGCCTTGGCGGCGATCGCACGCAAGGCCGCGTTGGTGAAGCTCAGGCGGCAGCCCTCAAGCTGGAACAGGTGCTGGTACTGGCGCACCATCGCGTTCTTGGGCTCGGTCAGGATCTGGATCAGCGCGTCGTGCGTCAGCGGCATCAGCGGCGCGATCACCGGCAAGCGCCCCACGAACTCAGGGATCATGCCAAAGTCAATCAGGTCGTCGGCCGTGACCTGCGCCAGAACCTGCCCGCGCTCCTGCTCGTTGCTGGAGATCGTCCCTTCGCTCGACGCGAAGCCGATGCGGGTCTTGCCGATGCGACGGCGGATGATGTCCTCGAGCCCCACGAACGTCCCACCGCAGATGAACAGGATGTTGGTCGTGTCCATCTGGATGTACTGCTGCTCGGGGTGCTTGCGACCTCCCTGCGGCGGCACGTTGCTCACGGTGCCTTCGAGCATCTTCAGCAGTGACTGCTGCACACCCTCGCCTGATACGTCGCGAGTGATCGAGACGTTGTTGGAAGTCTTGCCGACCTTGTCGATCTCGTCGATATAGATGATGCCGCGTTGGGCCGCTTCGAGGTCAAAGTCCGCCGCCTGCAGCAGCTTGAGCAGCAGGTTCTCGACGTCCTCGCCGACGTACCCCGCCTCGGTCAGCGTGGTCGCGTCGCCGATGGCGAACGGAACCTTGAGCATGCGAGCCAGCGACTTGGCCAGCAGCGTCTTGCCCGAGCCGGTGGGGCCGACGAGAAGAATGTTCGATTTATCGAGCTCGACGTGCGAGGCCTCGGCGCTCTCCAGATGCAAGAGCCGCTTGTAGTGCGTGTGCACCGCGACCGAGAGCGACTTCTTGGCCTGGTCCTGCCCGATGACGTACTGGTTCAGGAACTCGCGGATCTCGCGCGGCGCGGGAACGTCGCGGAGGGCGTTGGAGACCGTGCTCACGCGCCGGCGTTCCTGCCGAAAAATGTTCTGGCACAGGTCCGTGCAGTTGGCGCAGATGTAGACCTCGCTAGGTCCTTCGACCATCGGGCCCACGTCCCGGCTCGTCTTGCTGCAGAACGAGCACGTCGTCACCTTGCGTCCACGAAACGAAGAGTCTCCGTCCCGGCCGACCGACGGAGCGTTGGGTGAATCTCCGCCGTCTTTGGTCGTCTTGGCCATGCATCCCTCGCCTTAATCCGCGTCAGCGTCTGCGGGTGTTCGTCACGCCCTGCGTTCCGCTTCCTTGGACGAAAGTCTATCGGTTGTCCGCGTCGGAGTCTCGACAATCCATGCGCAAGTTTCGGGTTGTGCGGGCCTTGACGTTCGGTCCGCAACAACTCGGGGATCCGTGGGGATAATGCCGTGTTATCGGTTGGAAACCGCTCATATCAGCTCGAATACCTCGTCGCGTGTCTCAACCACCACGCCCAGCACGGTCTGTTCACCACTCTTGGTGTTCTTATTTCTTTCGGCTTTGCGACGGATTTTGAGCGGTCATCTTCGCCACCAGCGCGCGCTTGGCCGCGTCGAACTCTTCCTGCGTCAGCAGCTCGTCGCGCAGCGCGCCACGCAGATCGTCCATCAGCGTGCCCACGCCGTTGTTCGCGTCGTCCGTGCTGAGCATGCGTTTGCGGATGATGACGATCGCCAGCCCGCCGATCATCGCCAGCGCGATCAGCAGGCCGACCGAGAGCAGCCCGCGCGATGTCGCGCTCCCCGGCGAGGACGGCACCGCTTCGGAGGCTTGACCCATGATCGCCTCGCCGGTCGGCTCGAGGGTTTCTGGTGCGTTCTCGAGCGGTTGGATATCTTGGGGTTGGGTATCTTGGGGTTGAATCAGCACGGGCGGAGTCTACTCGCAAACACGCTTGCCGCTCCGACATCTGCTCCGAAGAGTTTCTCTTTCCTTTCATCTCTTCCCTCACGTCCCCGGCCCGGCGGATCGCTGATAGTTCGCGCCCTCCTCCGCCGATTGACGAGAACTCTCGCGATCCCTACAACCTGCTACGAGGTTCCATTGTTTGTCGCCCAGGCCCACTCGTTCGCCCAGCAAGCCCGCCTCGCCATCACCCTCGCGTGGGTCGCCGGCTACACCAACATCATCGCCATCCTCTCCTGCCACACCGTGGTCTCGCACGCCTCGGGCACCACGTCAAACCTCGGACGCGACCTGGCCGAGCAGCGGTGGGGGCCCGCGGCCTTCGCGCTCTTCCTCCTCGTCACGTTCCTCCTCGGCGCGATGCTGTCCGCCTTCGCCACCGAGTGGGGCCGACGCAGAGCGTGGGAATCTATCTACATCGCGCCGATCCTGCTGCAAGCTCTCATGCTGGCCGTCTTCGCGCTCGGGCTCGAGTTCATCCCACGAACCCTCCTGCTCGAATCAGCAGGATCGATTACCTACAGCACAAGCTCGTGGTCACGCTACGTCATAATCGGGGCGGCCTCCGCCGCCATGGGGCTCCAGAACGCCACCATCACCCGCATCTCGAACGGCGTCGTCCGCACCACCCACGTCACTGGCGTGCTTACCGACCTCGGGCTCGAACTCGTCCAGCTCTTCTTGTGGATCCGCGATCGAGCACGCAACACCCCGCCCGGCACCGTCCGCGATCTCGAACCAACCCTGCGCACGCACCCAACCGCGCGACGCCTCGCGCTTCTCGCGTCGATCATCGGGACCTTCGCGCTCGGCGCAGGCCTGGGAACGCTCGCGTTCGATCACTTCCAACGCTGGGCCATGTTCCCGCCCGTGCTCTTCCTGCTGTGGATCGTTTATCAGGACGCCGTCGCCCCCATCGCGGAGATCGAGATCTCCAGCGCGCTCGGCTCGGCCGAACATCTGAATCTCCCGCCCGGCCTCGGTGTTTTTCACCTCAACAAGGACCGCGCACGCCGCGGCAAGGTCCACCGCATGCCCAACCTCCTCGCCTGGATCGACCGCCTCGAACCCACCACCCGCGTCGTCATCCTCGACCTCGACCAGGTCACCCAACTCGACGCCAACGCCGCGATGGAACTTCGCGCCGCGCTCAGCCGCCTCGCGCAGCAAGGCCGAAAAATGGTGATCGCAGGCCTCAACGGCGCGCAGTACGAACAGCTCCGCCGCGCCGGCACCGGAGAACTTCTCGACCCCATGAGCGTCTGCCCAGACCTCGAACTGGCCGTCGCGCGCGGGATGAATCTGCTGGCGGAGCAGGGGTAGGTCCGAGGAGGGTTGGAGGTAGATCGACGCTCCGCGCCGATTCTTGGTCTTCGCACAATATTACGACCCGGCAGAGTCGCGCCGACAACGCTCGCTGCCGCATCATGGAAGCGGCCATACGCTTCTTCGCGCTACTTCGTGCGATCGAATTCATCCTAAAACCGCGCAGGCCGTTCTGGTTGCTACGTCCGCAGGCGTCGGCCAACAACCTCCCGTCGAAGCTGTCCCGGAATGAGGAAGAGATTTAGAACTTCACTTGGGCTCTGGCGGATCTCGTGAAGAAGGAGAGGGTGTCCATGGGAACCGCGATAGACCTCGCGCCCAATCGCGACGCCCTGTCAACCATCCTTAAGGGTGTGGAAGTGAAGGCGGCTACGCTGGTGAGCCGGTTGAAGAGGCCGGGACATCGATAGCGAATAGTGTAAGAATCTCACTGATAATCGCTCAAGCTACTCCATCGAGGGGGACTCGAACAGCATCTACCGCGCGATATCGGCGACCTTCTTCAGCACAGCCAATATCGCGTCTGCTCCCATTTCAACGAGAGGTTTCCCTTTCCATTCTTGGATAGATTGGTTTCTCGATTCGACCAGCCCTTGGAACAGGGTGACTACATCTGGCCGAGTAGATCGAAACGATTCCCAGCACCATTGAAGCCGCCCGTCGGCGTAAATCCAAAGTACATGGGAATCAGTGTCTTTCAAGGCGACTTTGCAGGTCGCGGCCTTCCCACTTCCGTTGAGCCGCAATTCCAAACGGGGGTTACACCGAAGCCGTGCTGCCAACACGTCAAATGACTCGATATCGGAGGCATTTACTCGCGTCATCTCCGTGCGGAAATCGCGCTCCGTCCAGATACGCGAACTCCTACCTCCGTTGGGCGATCGTTCCGATCGGTCCGGCCTCACACCCGAATTCAGCTCATTTACTTCGGGCGACAATCGTGGCATTGCCTAGCGGCTGCTACGGGCCTTGCGATTACGACGATCACCACGACCAATGCCACACTTGCGACAATCAATACAGTTCCGCCACTCTGAGAAAGCCACGCAACCAGTCCACCGACCAACGCAGACCAGACACCTATGGTCCCCACTCAGAGGGCAAGAATGGACACCATTTTAAGGTTCTGTCTGCGTCCAAAGAACTTTCACCGGTAACGGCTGTGTCTTCAAGATAGAGATCGGTTGTCAGCGAGAAATTCTACGCGTGCCAACGAAGCGGCGGCTTCAGGCCTCCTCGGTGCTGAAAACTCTCGACAAATGAGCGCCCTTGGCTCCGAGCAGCTATCGGCGGCCGGAATTTCAACTGCACCGGACGCTTTGCCCTACGCTTAGCCGAATTGCCTCCCCCGCCACCCACCCCCGATTCCGGCTCTGGCTCCACCCCCACACCCCCCGATGACGAGATCATCCTCGGCTCCGCTGGCTCGCGCGTCCTCATCCGCCCCGGCGGCAAGGTCGACGAGGAATCCATCCGCGTCGCCGCCGAACAGGCCGCGCAGGAAGGCGACGGCCCCGAGGACGACGCCGAGCTTCGCCGTGTCACGTTCAAGCTCAACCGCGACCTTAATAAGCGGCTCGACCGCTACCTCACCGACCGCATCGGATTCATGAGCCGCACGCAGTTGCAGCGCGTCATCAAGGGCGGCGGCGTGCTTGTCAACAACCGCCCGCCGAAGGTTTCCACCGTGCTGCGCAAGGGCGACACGGTCGAGGTCGTCGTTCCGCCGCCGCCGGACAAGAACATCCAGCCGGAGAACATCCCGCTTGACGTGCTCTACGAGGACGAGTTCTTAATTGTCCTGAATAAACAGCCCGACATCATCGTCCACCCGGCTCGCTCGCACCTCAAGGGCACCATGCTCAGCGCGCTGGCGTACCACTTCCAGAACAACTCCAAGCTCGGCGGGAATCTCTCGGCCGTGGGCCACGACCTCGCGCGGCCCGGCGTCGTCCACCGCCTCGACCGCCACACCTCTGGCTGCATCGTCTTCGCCAAGCAGGACGAGGCTCACTGGAAGCTCGGCCACCAGTTCGAGCACCGCACCGTTGATAAACGATACCTCGCCGTCGTGCGCGGCAAGGTCGAGCCCGACAACGACGTGATCGAGCTGCCCATCGGCAACCACCCCTCGCGCGAGAAGGGCTATCGCGAGAAGTACGTGGTCCGCCACGACGACCAAGGCAAGCACGCCGTCACGATCTACCGCGTGCGCGAGCACTACACCTGGGAGGGCCCCTCGGACCGCTCCGTGCGCATGAACGAGCCCGAGCACGCGGGGTCCAACCACTACACGCTGGTCGAGCTCGAACTCAAAACCGGCCGCACGCACCAGATCCGCGTCCACCTCTCGCACCTGGGATACCCAATCGTCGGCGACGACATGTACGGCGGCCGCCCGTTCACGGCCCGCGACGGCTCGGTCGTCATCGCCCGCCAAGCGCTACACGCCTGCGTGCTGGGCTTCACCCACCCGATCACCGAAAAACGAATGGTCTTCACGGCCCCGCTGCGCGGCGATATCGCGGGGTTAGTCAAGGAACTCCGCACGGGTTTGGATCGGAGGCCCGAGGCGAATGGGGCGACAGTAGATTTGGGTATGGCGGTGGGGTGAGAGAAGCTTGACGCCCCGAATGACGAGAAAGGGCTTCGATGCCAACCGCCCTCGCGGCTACCGCTTCCCATCTGCCGGGGCCGCACAGTCCTACCGTTTTGGTAGAATGGCAGCAACGAAGCGGAACCCGACGTGACACCTATGAGCACCTGGCCGAGTCTCTCCAAATCCCCGATTGTTCAAGGCCTGATCGATATTCGGGTCGAGCGTTCCGCTAGTGCGACGATCGCCGAGATCAAGGCTACCTGCGACGAACTTGCCAGCGGGGTAGCACTGACTTCGTGCCACTGAGATCGGTTCCGTCGGATCTCAGTGTCTTCATCGCGCGGCGGGCATGCCACCCACCGTTCCCCTATCCCGCTTCAGCGGGATTGCTCGCTTCTAGGCCACGCCTTCAGGCGTGGTTGGACGAGCACCAGCACGCCTCTCCAGCTTTTATCTCATTCGCGCAGCTCGTTTCAACGAGCTTCCAGCCTCGGCACGCCTTCAGGCCATGGTGATCGCGTCTGGTCAACGATCAAAGGGCGCAGCCATATGAGGTACCGCCTTTCGGGCGGCCGAAGCCACCGCGTGTGAAGCCCGTTGAAACGGGTTGGGCATGAAAAATGACAAACAGAGAACGAGGCAGCCGCGACACACCACAGCTGAAGCGGTGGCCTAGAAGCGAGCAAGCTCGCTGAAACGAGCTTCGATGCCACGCTCGCTTAACGCAGCGAGCATGCCACCCGCTGCCAACCACGCCATCCGCTGCCAACCATGCCATCCGCCGCCGCCATGCCACCCGGCGCCAACTACGCCGCCCGACCGTGCGTCATCCGTCAGCCCGCGTGAGCCTTGGTCAACGTCAGCACGAGGGCCAGAACCTACGCGGCGGCGGTCACGGTGGTCAGCCCCACCGTGTTCTTCTTCGACTTCTTCGGCCTGCTCCCCGCCAACGTCGAGTTCGTCGAGGTGCTCTACCAAGACATGCAGGTGCAGAACTATTCCCGCGCGTTTGTAACGCCCGACGAGAGATGGTTCAGGACGGCGTGACGAGGAAGGCCCGAGGCCCGCCGTCAGCAGCCAGCCTCGAACGCCGCGACGAACGCATCGAAGTCGTCGGCCGTGACGAACCCGTCCGCGATGAAGTCGGCCGCGACGTCGCCGGCCTCGAACGCGGTGACGTAACCGTCGAAGTCCTCGCCGGAGACGAAGCCGTCGCAGCTGAAATCTGCGAGGCAGATGGTGAGCGTGGCCGGGTCGCTGTTTGCGCTCCCACAGGTGCTGGTGACGACGCAGCGATAGCGGACGGCATGTCCGGAACAGAGAGTGAGTCCGCCCGCCGTGTCGGCCGCGATGACGAGCGAGCGCGTGGCGCTTCCGAAGACGAGCCCGCTCCCACCGCACCCGTCCCACGTCGTGCGGCCGTTGGAGAGGTTGACGAAGGTGCCGGGTGTGGTCTCGCGTTGCCAGCGGTAGGTGATGGGACCACTGCCGGTTGCGGTCACGCTGAAACTCGCCGCGTCCGAAGGGCAGGTGGAGACCGGCACGGGCTGCTGAGACACCGCCGCGTTCGTCGTGTTCAGGAGCACCGAGACGTTACCGCTGCCCCCGTTCGCCACGGCCAGGTCGGGCCTGCCGTCGCCGTTGAAG